>OIXQ01000002.1_pt1 | contig 268175 bp, 230 predicted proteins | sample 1587791 | NCBI WGS metagenome assembly OIXQ01 (sample SAMN03283273) | human gut metagenome | biome: human-associated habitat; material: feces | host: Homo sapiens | place: Peru | collected 2012
CGGTACGCACGGTGGTGTGAGAGGACGGCGGTTAGTCACCGCCTCCTACTCGATTATCTGTCTGGTTAAGAACTTATATTCAATTATTTATTTGCCGAATGTACATGTTTCTTGATGGCATCAAATGTCTCCTGGCTTATGACGTGCTCGATCTTGCAGGCATCCTCAGCGGCAGTCTCCTCGGCAACGCCGAGACTGGTGAACCATGAGGAGAGGAGCTGGTGTCTCTCATATATCATCTCTGCGATCTTTCTTCCTGCTGCTGTGAGCGTTATGTATCCTGAGTCACTTACTTCTATATAACTCATCTCTCTGAGATTCTTCATCGCAACGCTTACACTTGATTTCTTATAGCCAGTCTCGTTGGCAACATCAACGCTTCGGACGACCGGAAGCTTCTGGCTGAGAACGAGAATGGTTTCCAGATAATTCTCTACTGATTCATTCGTGGTCAACATTATTATATATCCCCCTTATATTTAACATTATAAATGTATCTGTATAGATGTAGCAATTATAAATAATATATCATAAATGAATTTTTTATTCAATTTGATAATTGAAGTACAAAATTCGACAAATAGGCACTTTCTATCAATAATAGGGTTGGCTTTTGTACAATTAGTTCAAAATAATAATTATTATTGACATCTAATCAATGTTAGTATATACTAACCACGATGTAAAAATCAGTGGTCTAAGCTGCTATTTAAGGAGGTGCAATTATGCCATTAACATTTGCAAAACCGGGAGAAGCTAACGTGATCAAAAAAGTTGGTGGAAGAGAGAAAACAAGACTGTTTCTTGAGAAACTGGGCTTTGTTGAAGGCAGTGTTGTAACTGTCGTGGCAGAGAATGCAGGTAATCTTATCGTTAATATCAAGGATTCCCGTGTTGCCATTGATAAGGATATGGCCAGCAAGATCCTTGTATAGGTGTGTGTACAGGAATTTGAGCGGCGAGAAATGTATGTAAAAGGAGTAATGTCATGAGCACATTAAAGGATGTCAAGGTTGGCAGTACTGTCACTGTCAAGAAGATTGCAGGCGAGGGTCCTGTAAAGAGACGTATCATGGACATGGGCATCACAAAGGGTGTACAGGTTTATGTTCGTAAGGTTGCCCCTCTTGGTGATCCTGTGGAGGTTACTGTAAGAGGCTATGAGTTATCAATACGTAAAGCTGATGCTGAGATCATAGAGGTAGAGTAACAGCTTATTTTTTTGTTCATACGTTAGCATATGCTAACATATGATAGAAAAGGCTAATGCGGTGTGCATTGGCGGGTGAGATACCCCTACAAAGAGAAGACAAACAGATAATAGGAAAGAGGGTAAACAATGTCAGTAAAGATTGCACTTGCAGGAAATCCTAACTGCGGTAAAACAACATTATTCAATGCTTTAACTGGCGCTAACCAGTACGTAGGTAACTGGCCAGGTGTTACAGTTGAGAAGAAAGAGGGTAAGCTTAAGGGTAACAAGGATGTTATCATAACTGACCTTCCTGGTATCTATTCACTTTCTCCATACACTCTTGAGGAAGTTGTTGCCAGAAATTATCTTATTCAGGAATATCCTGATGCCATCATCAACATTATCGATGGTACTAACATAGAGAGAAACCTTTATCTCTCAACACAGCTTATTGAGCTCGGAATCCCTGTTGTCATGGCTGTCAACATGATGGATCTTGTAAAGAAGAACGGTGATTCCATCAACATCAAGAACCTGAAGGATGCTCTTGGTTGTGAGGTTGTTGAGATCTCAGCTCTCAAGGGTACAGGTATTGACGAGGTTAAGGAGAAAGCTATTGCAGCAGCAAAGTCCAAGACAGCAAATGCAAGAGTTCACAGCTTTGATGAGGCTGTTGAAGCTACGATCGAGAGTGTAAGCGCTAAGCTTGACATGGAGGAGAACAGAAAGAGATTCTTCGCGATCAAGCTCATCGAGAAGGATAGCAAGATCATAGAGCAGATGAAGAATGCTCCAGATTGCTCAGAAGAGATCAAGAAGCTTGAGGATGACTTCGATGATGACACAGAGAGTATTATCACAAGTGAGAGATATTCATATATTTCATCAATCATTGACAAGTGTGTAAAGAAGGCTGCAAAGGGACAGAAGCTTACAATATCAGATAAGATCGACCGTGTTGTAACAAACCGTATCCTTGCACTTCCTATATTCGTTCTCATCATGTGGCTCGTATATTATATAGCAATGTCAACAGTAGGTGCATGGTGCACAGACTGGACAAATGATAACCTGTTCGGCGATGGTTTCCATCTCTTCGGCATCGGAAGCTCAGCTTATGAAGATGCATCAGGTGACTATGATGCAGCAACAACAGCACTCGATGCATACGGCGTACTCGTAACAGATGACGAGGATGCTGTTGATGTAGATGCCACAAAGGCAGCCATTGAGGCAAACACAAACACAGAGGCAAGCGTTAAGTATGAGATGGAAGATGAGGAGACACTCGATACATACGATATCGATGTATACTACTCAGAGGTTCCAGCAAATGCTGACGAAAAGACAACAAACGCAATGTCATATCTTGATGCAGTTGATTACTTCAACGAGACACAGATGGCAGAGATTGATCCTGCTGATTACGGTGTATTTGTTCCTTCAATTCCAGATCTCCTCTCTGCAGGACTTGACAAGATTGGATGTGCAGACTGGTTACATGGACTTATCATCGATGGTATTGTAGCCGGTGTTGGTGCTGTACTTGGTTTCGTACCTCAGATGCTCGTACTGTTCATCTTACTTGCAATCCTTGAGTACTGTGGATATATGGCACGTATCGCCTTCATCATGGACCGTATCTTCAGAAAGTTCGGTCTCTCAGGAAAGTCATTCATACCTATCCTTGTAGGTACAGGTTGTGGTGTGCCAGGTATCATGGCTTCACGTACAATTGAGAATGAGAAAGACCGTCGTATGACAGTCATGACAACAACATTTATACCATGTGGTGCTAAGGTTCCATTTATCGCCATGATTGCCGGTGCTATATTCGGTGGTTCATCAATAGTTGCAACAAGTGCTTACTTTATTGGTATTGCAGCAATTATATGTTCTGGTATAATACTTAAAAAGACAAAGATGTTCGCCGGAGATCCATCACCATTCGTTATGGAGCTTCCACCTTATCATATCCCAACAGTAGGTTCTGTGCTCAGAAGCATGTGGGAGCGTGGCTGGTCATTCATCAAGAAGGCTGGTACGATAATCACACTTTCAACAATCGCTGTATGGTTCACAACATACTTCGGATTTGTTGATGGTTCATTCCAGATGCTTGATGAGAGCCAGATCGATTACAGTATTCTTGCAAAGATCGGTAATGCGATAGCATGGATCTTCGTTCCACAGGGCTGGGGCAACTGGCAGGCAACTGTAGCATCTATCACAGGTCTTGTTGCCAAGGAGAACATCGTTGGTACAATGGGTATCCTCTACGGTGGTGGAGACGGTACAGTTTACCAGGCACTTGCAGGTGCATTCACAACAGCAAGCGGATTCTCATTCCTTGTATTCAACCTTCTCTGCGCACCATGTTTCGCAGCTATGGGTGCTATCAAGAGAGAGATGAACAGTGCTAAGTGGTTCTGGTTTGCGATCGGATATCAGTGTGGATTTGCTTACCTTGTAGCACTTGTTGTATACAGAATCGCAGGTCTCTTCACAGGAGCTTGTACATTCGGTGTATGGTCAGTAGTAGCAATTGCACTTGTTGTTCTGTTCTTCTTCATGCTGTTCCGTCCGGATCCAAACAAGAAGGTAAAGACAAGCAAGGAGTTCCTCAACGCTTAAATTTTCATAAGGAGGGGCCCGCATAAGCGGGAGGAATCCTTGTGAAGCACGCAGACGCCGCGCGTAAGCGCATTTAAATGCGTCTGCTCCATATAAAATAAGGAGAGTGGTGACTTATGTCAGAGTATCTTGGTACAATCATTGTGGCAGCCATAATCGTTCTGATGGTGTTCTTCATTGTCAGAGGTATGGTTAAGGATAGAAAAAAGGGCAAACACATATGTGGTGGCGACTGTTCGAGCTGTCATGGTGGATGCAGTCACAAGCTCTAAAAAATAATAGTTGTAGTTTTAAATAGAATGTGCGTCGTAAAAAATTACGGCGCACATTTTTATGTATAATGTACTTGAAATAAAAAATTTTTTAATATATTATAAAAGCATGTTGGTGCACGACTGGCGGAGACAGCCGAATAGCTGGTAGGAATTACCTACAGGGAGTGTACTGTTAAGACAAGCCGACCGCCTGGGCAAGCAAATATATCAAAACATGTATTTGTGTGCGCAGGTGGCCGGCTTTCTTTATGGCATCAGCTCACAGGTACGAGAAAACACATGGAGGTACAACAGAAAATGGAAATGTTATCACTTGAGAAGGAACTTAGCGAAAACGCATATCCGGGACGCGGAATCGTGATCGGTGTGTCAGAGGATGGCAAGAAGGCAGTTACAGCTTACTTCATCATGGGAAGAAGCTCAAACAGCCGTAACAGAGTATTTGTGACAGAGGGCGAGGGAATAAGAACAGAGGCATTTGATCCGTCAAAGCTTGAGGATCCAAGCCTTATCATCTATGCACCTGTAAGAGTCCTTGGCAACAAGACTATAGTTACAAATGGCGATCAGACAGACACTATATATGACGGACTTGACGATGAACTCACATTTGAGCAGTCACTCAGAAGCAGACAGTTTGAGCCTGACGGCCCTAACTACACACCTAGAATCTCAGGTGTTATGCACATAAAGAATGGTGTGTTCGATTACTCAATGTCTATACTTAAGAGCAATAACGGAAATCCTGATGCAAATAACAGATATACATTCTCATACGAGAACCCTGTAGCCGGTGAGGGACATTTCATTCACACATATATGCACGATGGCAATCCGCTCCCAAGCTTTGAGGGTGAGCCAAAGTGGGTTAAGATATCCGGTGATATCGATGAGTTCACAGACAAGGTATGGAACAGCCTCAATGAGGACAACAAGGTGTCACTGTTCGTCAGATATATTGACATCGCAACAGGCGAGTGCGAGACAAAGATTGTGAATAAGAACAAGTAGGAAATTTAAGTACACAAGCACAAGATGTGAGCCGGATATAAATGATATTCGACATATGAAATTAGGATATTATAAATAAAAAGGAGATATTTGATCATGAACGAGATTCAGTTAAAGTACGGTTGTAACCCAAATCAGAAGCCTTCAAGAATATATATGGAGGATGGCAGTGATCTTCCTGTCAAGGTTTTAAATGGCAAGCCAGGATACATCAACTTCCTTGATGCATTCAACGGATGGCAGCTCGTAAAGGAGCTCAAGGCGGCAACAGGGCTTCCTGCAGCAACATCATTCAAGCATGTTTCACCAGCAGGTGCTGCAGTTGGACTTCCACTTAACGATACACTTGCAAAGATCTACTGGGTAGATGACCTCGGAGAGCTCTCACCACTTGCATGTGCATACGCAAGGGCAAGAGGCGCTGACAGAATGTCATCATTCGGTGATTTCATTGCACTCTCAGATGTATGTGACGCAGACACAGCACGTCTTATCAAGAGAGAGGTATCAGATGGTGTTATCGCTCCTGGATACACAGATGAGGCTATGGAGCTTCTTCTCGCAAAGAAGAAGGGAAACTACAACATAATCCAGATAGATGAGAACTATGTTCCTGCTGAGATCGAGAGAAAACAGGTATATGGCGTTACATTTGAGCAGGGAAGAAATGAGCTCAAGATTGACAAGGATCTTCTGTCAAACTTTGTTACAGCCAACAAGGAACTTCCAGAGCAGGCTGAGATCGACATGAAGATCGCGCTCATCACACTCAAGTATACACAGTCAAATTCTGTATGTTATGTAAAGGGCGGACAGGCTATAGGTATCGGAGCAGGACAGCAGTCAAGAATCCACTGTACAAGACTTGCAGGACAGAAGGCAGACAACTGGTTCCTCCGTCAGTCACCACAGGTTATGGGACTTCAGTTCGTGGACGGACTTGGAAGAGCCGACAGAGACAATGCCATCGACGTATACATGGGCGATGAGTACGAGGATGTACTCAGAGAGGGCGAGTGGCAGAAGAGATTCAAGGTTAAGCCTGAGGTGTTCACAGCAGAGCAGAAGAAGGCATGGCTTGCACAGAACACAGATGTTGTCCTTGGATCAGACGCATTCTTCCCATTCTCAGACAATATCGAGAGAGCTCACAAGAGCGGTGTAAAGTACATTGCACAGCCGGGCGGATCAGTTCGTGACGATCTTGTTATCGAGTGTGCTGACAAGTACGATATGGTCATGGTATTTACAGGAATCAGATTGTTCCATCACTAATCTGCCAGACCTGTCGGCGTCAGATATTGTATTTGTAGTAGAATTGAAAGCGGTCTTGCTGACGAAAATCAGCAAAGCCGCTTTTTTACTTTATATATTTGTTGGATTGTGCTAATATAAAATGATGTATAAACTGCGGTAGCTATGCCGTGTAATAAAAATACTGTGATTCAAAGGAGATAACATATGTCTAGACGTAAACGCAGCATATTTAAAGAGAGAAGAAAGATAAACTATAAACTTATTTTTGCACTGGTGATACTTGCGTGTGTGGCTGTATTGCTGATCTCATACGCCATATCGGCAATAGTGTCACAGAAGGATGAACTTTACGATCAGGGCGTAAAATATTACAAGTCAGGTTCGTATCAGGAGGCAATAGATTCATTTGACAATGCCTTGGCAGAGAATCAGTTGTTCTCAAAGAAAAAGGATCAGAATATAAAGCTGTATCTGGCTGATGCGTATCTCAAGAGCGCGCAGTACACAGAGGCTGCAAATACATACAACGAATTGATACAGGATTCATTTACCGGCTCTAATGTAAAAGATCTGAAGGAACTGGCAACTGCACTCAGTGATTTCTCACAGGGAAATTATGGCGGTGCTCTCAACGTACTTCTGAAGCAGGCGGAGACATATCCGGAGCTTTATATGTACATAGGAACATGCTACGCAGTTACTGATGAGTCCGATAAGATGTTTGAGAGCTATGAAAAATATGTCCAGACATTTGGATTCAACTCGTATGTATATGCCATGTACGGTTCATATTATCTGAATAACGGTGATATGGAGTCTGCGATCGCATATATTACAAATGGACTTGACAGTGGAGACAAGATATACAGAAAAGAACTCCTGATGCTTGAGATAACATATTATGAGAAGAACGAGGATTACGATAAGGCTTATGAGATAGCGGGACAGCTTGTGTCTGAGTATCCGGATTATGAGAAAGGACAGAAGGAGTATACATTCCTGAGCACAAGAGTGTCACAGTAGTATTTGTATTGGGAGGAGTTATTTTATATGGAGATTCAGCTTTGGAAGGAGATACTGTCTCCTTACGAGCAGGCGGTTGATGAGCTTCTTGTGAAGTTCAACCACATAATAATGCAGTACAAGAGTATGGGAAAGTACTCACCTATAGAGAGTGTGACCGGAAGGGTGAAAACGGTCTCCAGTATTATCGATAAGCTTCAGAAGAAGAATATTCCTATGGACCGGATCGTTGAGGAGATGGATGACATAGCCGGAATCAGGATCATGTGCCAGTTCACCGAGGATATCAGCAAGGTGGTTGAGATTATACGTGGCAGACAGGACATGAGGATACGTGAGGAGAAGGATTATATAGCAAATGCCAAGGCCAGCGGCTATCAGAGCTATCACATCATACTTGATTACGATGTATATACGGTAAATGGATGCACCACCATACAGGCGGAGATCCAGATAAGGACAATGGCGATGAACTTCTGGGCAACCATAGAACATTCATTGCAGTACAAGTACAGGAAGGGAATTCCAGAGGATATAAGGGCGAAGCTCAAGAACGCTGCGGATGCCACCGTTGCACTTGACAGGGAGATGTCTTATGTCCGCGGAGAGATCATGGATGCACAGAATTCGTTCAATATCAAGGCGAATATAGTTTCGGAGATCATTGTGAATATCCAGAATCTGTACAAGGTGGGAAACCCAAGAGAGATCCAGAAGATTCAGGATGAGTTTTATTCTATATATAAGAAGGATGATATGGAGCTGCTTGAGAATTTTGCAAAGCAGCTTGACATAATAGCTGAGGGTTACAAGGCCCAGAGCGTAAGATAAAGGAGTTTGTTATGGCTTTACCAAAGGCGTTTGACGAGAGGATCAGAATACAGCTTGGCGATGAATACGAGGATTATATAAAGTGTTTTGACAGTGATATGTATCATGGAATCAGGGTGAATACATCCAAGATATCCGTGGAGGACTTTCTGAAGATAAGTCCTTTCGAGCTGGAGCCTGTGCCGTGGACTAAGAATGGTTTTTACTACGATCACAGGAAGTGTACGCCGTCCAAGCACCCGTACTATTATGCAGGACTTTACTACATTCAGGAGCCAAGTGCCATGACCCCTGCAAGTGTTCTGGATATCGACGAGGGGGATGTGGTACTTGATATATGCGCGGCACCGGGAGGCAAATCCACTGAACTTGCGGCAAAGCTTAAAGGTACAGGAATACTTATATCCAATGATATAAGCAATTCGAGGGCCAAGGCACTTCTGAAAAATCTTGAGCTTTTCGGAATAGGCAACATGTGTGTGGTAAGTGAGCCTCCAAATAATCTGTCAAAGGCATTTGAGAGTACATTTGACAAGATACTTATAGATGCACCGTGTTCCGGAGAGGGAATGTTCAGAAAATCCTCATCTATGATGACTGCATGGGAGAACAACGGAACTGAACTTTTTGCCGGACTGCAGAGAGGAATATTAAATGAAGCGTGCAAGATGCTGAAACCGGGCGGAAAGCTGCTTTATTCCACATGTACATTTTCCCCCGAGGAGGATGAGAGGTCGGTGGAGTATCTGCTGTCGATAGATGACAGTATGCATCTTGTAGATTTTCCTAAATATGAGAAATTTGATGACGGCAATCCGGCCTGGGGAGAGACCGGCAATCCTGAGCTTGATAAATGTGCAAGACTGTGGCCTCATCACCTGAAGGGCGAAGGTCATTTCATAGCTCTGTTTGAAAAGGATCAGGATGACTCATATAGAGGAAACTCAACATACTCGTTCAAGTCATACAGGCCGGATGAGGATTTCATCGCATTTATAAAGCATGTATCTGAGTCTGCGGGTATAAAGACAGACAGGATAGAGGAAAATAAGGGAAGACTTTATTATATATCAGAGGGAATGCCTGATATTAAGGGACTCAGGCTTTTGAGGCATGGACTGTTCCTCGGTGAGGTCAAGAAGAACAGATTTGAACCGAGTCAGTCACTTGCGATGTATCTCAAGTCAGATCAGTTTGACAATATTGTGAGTTTTTCAGCGGATGACATAAGGGTCATAAAGTATTTAAAGGGAGAGACCGTCGAGCTGGAAAATGAACAGGATATAGAGAATGGGTATGTGCTTGTCTGCGTGGATGGATATCCGCTTGGATGGGCCAAGAACAACAGAGGAGTATTAAAAAACAAATATTTATCGGGATGGAGGATGATGTCATGAGAAAGGTAGCTATAATCACAGGAGCATCTTCAGGGATTGGAAGAGAATTTGCAATTCAGATAGCACAGAAATACAGAACTGTCGACGAGATATGGCTTATCGCCAGAAGAAAGGACAGGCTTGCAGAGGTAAAGGCTGAGATAAATGCGGTCAGCGGAAAGCTTGTCAGGATACTTGCGCTTGACCTCACAAAGGAAGCAGATATCAAATTCTACAGAAATCTTCTCGAGAGACAGGATCCGTCAATAAGAGTCCTGGTCAATGCGGCCGGATATGGAATAGCGGGACATTTTGAGAATATGACAGTGGACGATGTCACGGGAATGCTTGACCTCAACTGCAAGGCGCTGGCAGCCATAACTCATATTTCATTGCCATATATGGCAGGCCCATCAAATATAATCAATCTTGCTTCGTCAGCGGCGTTCCTGCCTCAGCCATCATTTGCAATATATGCGGCATCAAAGTCGATGGTTTTAAGCTTTTCAAGGGCACTTAACAGAGAGCTTGCAGGCAGGGGAATCACAGTTACGGCTGTATGTCCGGGACCTGTCAAGACAGAGTTCTTTGACGTTGCCCAGAAGTATACCAAGTCAAAGCCTTACAAGATGGTGCTCAGAGCAAATCCTGTCAAGGTCGTAAAAAGAGCATTATTTGACGCATATTACATGAGTGATATATCAGTTTATTCACCGCTCATGAAGGCGTTCAGACTTGTGAGCAAATACCTGCCTCACAATTTGCTGATCAGATTTATGAAGTAGATATATGGGCTGCAGGCGGACATAGCTCTACAGCCAGACCAGAGATAAATGGAGGATGATATGGAAAAAGGACAACACGGATACATGAACAGGCATAAGAGAAATGTTCTTATAAGTATCATTGTACTTGGATTGTTTGTTATAGCCGGAGTATTCTTTACTGTGGCTATGTTTGACACAAGAAAGACTGTATTTATAGTCATACCGATACTCGTCGCCCTGCCGCTCGCAAAACAGCTTGTGGCATACATAATGTGTGCGGGGTTCAAGGAACTCACGAAGAATGAGTACGCTAAAATTGAGAAGTTATCATACTTTGGGGATCCGTCACTTGTATATGATGTGTCGATAAGCAGGTACGAGGGAATATTGTATTTCCCTGCTGCGGTCATAAGAGATGGCAGAATGCTGTTTTACTACAATGGTGGATATGGCAAAAAGATACCTGATGAGGCAGCACTCAAGAAGATCATTACAGAGGCTCTGACAGAACAGAAAAAATATGTTGTGATCATAGCCACAGACATTGATGGTTTTGTGGCAAAGGCCGAGAAGATCAAAGCACCTTCAGATGAATTTGTCGGTGCCGATGAGAAGATCAGAAACAGATTATATGAGCTGGGAATATAGACAAAAATGAGAGAGATAGTTATTTCAAAGAACGAAGCTGGCCAGAGGCTTAACAAGCTGGTCATGAAGTACCTTAACAAGGCTCCTTCAAGCTTCGTCTACAGGATGATAAGAAAGAAAAACATAAAACTTAATAATGGCAAGGCGGTTGGAAATGAGATCGTGTATGTGGGGGATGTGATACAGCTCTATCTGTCGGATGAGACCATAGATTCATTCAGGGATGACAATGTGAGATCCGGTGCTTCCGCAGGTGGAAACAGGTTTAAACCGGAGATCATATATCACGACCACAACATACTTATAGTCAATAAACCGGCGGGAGTGTTATCGCAGAAGGCATCGAAGGACGATTACTCGATCAATGAGAGTGTCATCGATTATCTGCTTGACAATGAGTATATAACTGAGACTCAGCTCAGAACCTTCAAGCCATCTATATGCAACAGGCTGGACAGGAATACCTCCGGCCTTGTTCTGTGTGGAGTGTCGCTTATGGGAAGCCAGGAGCTTTCACGGATCATAAGGGAGAGACACATAGACAAATATTACTACACCATAGTCAAGGGTAATATGACGGAGACACAGGATATAACGGCATATCTTGTGAAGGATGATAAGAAGAACACTGTAACGATACGTGACAGCGTGGAGGAGATACGCCGGGCTGCCGGAGACTTGGGCTATGATAAGATCCATACCATATTCCAGCCGGTCAGAACAAATGGGAAATATACAGAGCTTAAGGTGAAACTCATAACAGGTAAGACGCACCAGATAAGGGCTCAGCTCCAGCACATGGGACATCCGGTGATCGGTGATCAGAAGTATGGTGACAGGGAGACAAACATACATTTCAGACAGACATATAAGCTCAGAAATCAGCTTCTGCACTGCGGCGAGGTGGAGTTTACCGATGTTGTCGGTGGACTGGACTATCTGACAGGCAAGAGCTTTTCGGCTTTCAAGCCTGATATATATAAAAGAATAGAAAAGGATTTATTTGAATAGATGGCTACATGGAATTCGCGCGGACTTCGTGGCTCCACACTGGAGGATATGATAAACCACACAAATGAATATTACAGACAGAAGAACCTTGCGCTGGTCCAGAAGATACCTACACCTATCACTCCGATAAAGATTGATAAGGACAGCAGTCAGATCACTCTGGCGTATTTTGAGAAGGATTCAACCGTCGACTATATAGGTGTTGTCCAGGGAGTTCCGGTATGTTTCGATGCAAAGGAATGTGCCACTGATACATTTACAATGCGTAACATTCATGAGCATCAGATAAGGTTCATGGAGGATTTCGAGAGACAGAACGGTGTAAGCTTCCTTATCATAATGTTCTCGGGACGGAATGAACTGTATTATATGAGATTCGAGGAGCTTAAGGGATATCTTGAGAGAGTCCAGAATGGGCATGCCAACAACTTCAAGTACAATGAACTTGATCCCAATTTCTTTATAAGAGCCAAGGGTGGTGCATTGGTACATTATCTTGAACCTCTAAGCAGGGATCTTGATGATAGAGGTTGACAAATATAATCCGCTTTAATATAATGTGCACGTTGACATGCTACCAAAGTAGCAAATTATCACTTTAATGCGATAAAGCAAAATAAAGAACGTGAAGCATGGCAAAGTTTAATTGACAAGGAGATATGATTATGCAGGACAAACTGTTACAGACCCCGGATGGAGTGAGAGACACCTACGATGTAGAATGTAAGAAGAAGAGAAAGGTTATGCATGAACTCCATCATATTCTGGAGTTATACAGCTATCATGATATAGAGACACCTACATTCGAGTTTTTTGATATATTTAACAGAGACAAGGGCTCAGCACCTTCCAATGAGATGTACAAGTTCTTTGACAGGGACAACAATACTCTGGTGCTCAGGCCGGATATAACACCTTCAATAGCGAGATGTGTTGCAAAGTATTATGCAGATGAGGAGCTTCCTGTCAGACTCTGCTATACAGGCAATACCTATACAAACACACTCAAGCTTCAGGGAAAACTCAAGGAGGTCACACAGATCGGTGCCGAGCTTGTAAATGATGATTCATCCGCTGCTGATGCCGAGATCATTGCGACAGTGATTGATTGCTTCAACGAGATAGGAATCAGTGACTTCCAGATTGAGATAGGTCAGATAGACTACTTCAAGGGTCTTGTGGCTGAGTCGGGAATCAGCGAGGATGAGGAGAATCAGATAAAGGAATATATCCATATCAAGAACTTCTTCGGACTTGAGGAATATGTGGATGCACTTGATATAAGTGAATCTCTTAAGAAAGCATTTGTTGCATTTGACTCTCTGTTCGGCGGAATATCCATGCTTGACAAGGCAGAGGGATATGTGTCAAATGAGACATCACTTGAAGCTGTGAAGAGACTCAGAAGAGTATATGCAGCTCTTGAGTGCTATGGATATCAGGATCACATAAGCTTTGATCTCGGTATGCTTGACGGATACAACTACTATACAGGAATCATATTCCGCGGATATACTTACGGAACCGGTGACGCTGTTGTTAAGGGCGGCCGTTACAATAACCTCCTTAAACAGTTTGGAAAGGATGCACCGTCTATCGGTTTTGCCTTCACTGTTGAGGAGCTCATAATGGCCATGAACAGACAGAATATAGACATAGATGTGGATTATTCCAATACGATCATCCTCTATGATATAGAGAATCAGGGCAAGGCGATCAAGGCCGGCATGAAGCTCAGAAGTGAGGGACGGAAGATAGAACTCATAAGAAAGTCACAGAAGAAATCTGTTGACGACTATATTGAGTATGCGGGAAGAGAACATTTCTCAGGCCTTATATATTTTGAGCAGTCAGGCGATGCGGTGGCATACGATCTGATAAGCCGATCACACTCCAAGTGGGATGGCAATTTATAGAAGAAACTTTTACGGCCTGATTGAGAATAGATTGAATTAGATGAAAGGTTATGGAGAGATGAGATATTTAACATTTGCCCTTGCTAAGGGGCGACTTGCAAAAAAGACACTTGCGCTGCTTGAACAGATAGGTATAACATGTGAGGAGATGAAGGATCCCGACACAAGAAAGCTTATATTTGTGAACGAGGAGCTTAAGATGAAGTTCTTCCTGTCAAAGGCCACAGATGTTCCTACTTATGTAGAATATGGTGCGGCCGATATAGGCGTTGTAGGTAAGGACACAATACTTGAGGAGGGAAGAAACCTGTATGAGGTCATGGATCTTGGTTTCGGAAAGTGCCACATGTGTGTATGCGGACCGGCATCTGCCAGAGAGCTTCTCAAGAAGAATGAGATCATAAGAGTTGCAAGTAAGTATCCGGTGATCGCAAAGGATTACTTCAACAACCGTAAGCACCAGACAGTTGAGATAATCAAGCTCAATGGTTCAGTGGAGCTCGCTCCTATAGTTGGACTTTCAGAGGTGATCGTAGATATAGTTGAGACAGGAAGCACACTCAGGGAGAATGGACTTGAGGTGCTTGAGGAAGTTTGTCCACTCTCAGCCCGCATGGTTGTGAACCAGGTAAGTCTCAAGATGGAGAATGAGAGGATACACAAGCTGTTGGAAGATCTCAACAGACTTATAAAGGAAGAGAACAAGTAACATATATAGATAATATAACAAATTGATAATCACACGGAGGCATAACAGAGATGAGAATCGTAAAGCTTAATGCAGAGACAAAGAAGGATCTTCTGAAGAATCTTCTGAAGAGAAGTCCAAGTAATTTCGGTAATTATGCAGAGACTGTACAGGGAATAGTTGACGATGTGAGGGATAACGGTGATGCCGCACTCTTCTCATACACAAAGAAGTTCGACAAGGCAGAAATAACAGCAGATAACGTGAAGGTTACACAGGAGGAGATAGACTACGCATATACACAGGTCAGCCCTGAGCTCCTGGACGTTATCAGAAAAGCCAAGAAGAACATTTGGGAGTACCATGAGAAGCAGAAGCAGTATAGCTGGTTTGACTCCAAGCCAAATGGAACTCTTCTCGGACAGAAGGTTACAGCACTTGCATCTGTAGGTGTCTATGTTCCGGGTGGAAAGGCTGTTTACCCTTCATCAGTTCTGATGAATGTTATGCCGGCAAAGGTTGCAGGCGTTGAGAAGATAGTCATGACAACTCCATGTAATGCTGAGGGTGAGGTGTACGCCACAACACTCGTTGCAGCAAAGGAAGCAGGAGTGGATGAGATATACAAGGCAGGCGGCGCGCAGGCCATAGCTGCCCTTGCATACGGAACAGAGTCAGTACCTAAGGTTGACAAGATAGTTGGCCCTGGAAACATATTTGTCGCTCTTGCAAAGCGTGCCGTATACGGACATGTCAGCATAGATTCCATAGCCGGCCCGTCAGAGGTAATGGTACTTGCCGATGAGACTGCCAATTCTAGATACGTGGCTGCAGATCTGCTGTCACAGGCAGAGCATGACGAGATGGCATCAGCCATACTTGTGACCACATCAGAGGAGCTTGCCGAGAAGGTATCAGTTCAGGTTGACAAGTTCATCGATGAGCTTTCAAGAAAAGAGATAATGAGAAAGTCTATAGACAATTACGGGTATATTCTTCTTGCAGACAACATGAGCGATGCCATAGATGCTGTCAACGACATTGCATCAGAGCATCTCGAGATCGTCACAGCCAATCCATTTGACGTGATGACAAGAGTGAAGAATGCTGGAGCTATATTTATCGGAGAATACTCATCAGAGCCTCTTGGAGATTACTTTGCAGGTCCTAACCATGTACTTCCAACAAACGGTACAGCAAAGTTCTTCTCACCGCTTTCAGTAGACGATTTCATCAAGAAATCCAGCATAATCTACTATTCAAGAGAGGCACTTGAGGCAGTTCACACTGACATTGAAGCATTTGCCAAAGCTGAGCAGCTCACAGCACATGCCAATTCAATAGCAGTAAGATTTGAAAAATAAGACATAATGATATAGAATATGGGAAGGAGACAGGAATATGGCAGAGAAAGCAGCTAGAATCGCCAAATGTACAAGAACGACAAACGAGACAGACATAACCCTCGAGTTTAATATAGATGGAAAAGGACAGTCAAAGATCGACACAGGAATCGGTTTCTTTGACCACATGCTCACAAGTTTTGCGAAGCATGGTTTCTTTGATCTCAACGTTACAGTCAAGGGAGATCTGTATGTGGATTGTCACCACACCATTGAGGATGTGGGAATTGTGCTGGGCAAGGCCATCAAGGAGGCTCTTGGAGACAAGAAGGCCATCAAGAGATTTGGCAATTTCTTCCTGCCGATGGACGAGACTCTCGTAATGTGTGCCATAGATCTGTCGGGAAGACCATATCTTGTCTATGATCTGAACCTCCGCACAGAGAGGGTTGGATACTTCGACACACAGATGGTCAAGGAATTCTTCTATGCAGTATCATACGCTGCTGAGATGAATCTCAATATTAAGCAGTTCTCAGGGGAGAACGATCACCACATCATAGAGGCCGCATTCAAGGCATTTGCGAAGGCTCTTGATGAGGCGACAACTTATGACAGAAGATTAAACGGAAAGGTGCTTTCTACCAAGGGCACACTTTAAGGAGGTGCTGGTTCACTATGGATAATGATATGATCTGCAAAAAGATAATTCCATGTCTGGATCTGAACAATGCGGTCGAGATGGCAAAATATTACAATGATGCCGGAGCTGATGAGATAGCTTATTTTGACAGCAAGGCAACAAAAGATGGCAGAGAACCCAATGTTGCCATTATAAGACAGATATGTGACAGTGTTGATATTCCACTTATTGCCTGTGGCGGTGTGAGGGAGCTTGAAGATGTCAAGAAGCTTCTGTATGCAGGTGCATCCAAGGTATGTATGAAATCTGCGGCACTGAACACGCCGGAGCTTGTCACTGAGGCTTCTGACAGATTTGGTTCAGAGCGAATAATCTGTACTATAGATCTGAGTGAGTGTGATGATCCTGTCGGATATGCCAGAAAACTGAAGGCGCTTGGAGCGGGAGAACTTCTGCTGCTTCACAACAACATGGTGCCGGAATATCTGGATATAGTAAAATCCATAAGAGAAAATGTTGCACTTCCTGTTATAGTTTCTACCTATTCCACTAACGGGGAAGCTGTGGCAGAGATGCTCAATGAGACAAATGCTGAATCAATTTCTCTGTACAATCTCCAGAAGATGGATATAATGGAGATTAAACAGCATTGCCGTGAGGCAAATATAGATGTGGATCTGTTTGAATCGTCCATGCCTTTTGAGGCGTTCAAACTCAATTCGGATGGACTTATTCCATGTGTTACACAGCACTATAAGACCGGTGAAGTGCTTATGGTCGCTTATATGAACAAGGAGTCGTATGAGAAGACCATCAGAACAGGACGCATGACATACTGGAGCCGAAGCCGCAATGAGCTGTGGACCAAGGGCGATACATCCGGTCATTATCAGTTTGTCAAGTCTCTTACGATAGACTGTGACAAGGACACCATACTTGCCAAGGTGTCACAGATAGGAGCTGCGTGTCATACAGGCAGCCGTACTTGTTTCTTTACAGATCTGGTGAGAAAGGAGTACAATGATACCAATCCTATGAAGGTATTCGAGGAGGTATACAATACCATACGCGACAGGAAGGATCAGCCAGGAGATGATTCTTATACCAATTATCTGTTCGGCAAGGGTATTGACAAGATCCTGAAGAAGGTCGGCGAGGGAGCTACTGAGATAGTCATAGCTGCCAAGAATCCTGATTCAGAGGATATAAAATATGAAATATCTGACTTCCTTTATCATCTCATGTGTCTGATGGTAGAGAGAGGAATCAGCTGGAAAGATATTACAGAAGAACTGGCTGACAGAAGATAGAGTGGAGGATATTAGACAATGCAAAATTATGGCGTGAATGAACTGAGAAAAATGTTCCTGGAATTCATGGAGAGCAAGGGTCATCTTAGAATGAAGAGCTTTTCACTTATTCCACACAATGACAACAGCTTACTGCTGATCAATTCAGGTATGGCACCACTTAAGCCTTACTTTACAGGTCAGGAGGTACCACCTAGAAGACGTGTGACAACATGTCAGAAGTGTATCAGAACAGGAGATATCGAGAATGTAGGTAAGACAGCCCGTCATGGTACATTCTTTGAGATGCTGGGTAATTTCTCATTTGGCGATTATTTCAAGCATGAGGCTATATCATGGACATGGGAGTTCCTCACAGAGGTTGTAGGACTTGACAAGAACAGACTCTATCCATCGGTTTACCAGGATGACGATGAGGCATTTGATATATGGAATAAGGAGATCGGTGTCGATGCTGACCGTATATTCAGATTCGGCAAGGAGGACAACTTCTGGGAGCATGGAGCTGGTCCTTGTGGTCCTTGTTCAGAGGTTTACTATGACAGAGGCGAGAGGTATGGCTGCGGTAAGCCTGGCTGTACTGTAGGCTGTGACTGTGACAGATACATGGAGGTTTGGAACAACGTATTTACACAGTTCAACAATGACGGACACAACAACTACACAGAGCTTGAGCAGAAGAACATAGATACAGGTATGGGTCTTGAGAGACTCGCAGTTGTTGTTCAGGATGTTGATTCTATATTTGATGTTGATACGATCAAGGCTCTCCGCGACAAGGTATGTGAGATGGCAGGCGTGGAATATGAGACAGATCATGAGAAGGATGTATCGATCAGACTTATAACTGATCATATCCGTTCAGTTACATTCATGACATCAGATGGTATCGTTCCATCGAACGAGGGCCGTGGTTATGTTCTTAGACGTCTTCTCAGACGTGCTGCAAGACACGGAAGACTTCTCGGTATCAAGGGCAAGTTCCTGTCAGAGCTCGCAAAGACAGTTATCGAGGTGTCAGAGGATGCATATCCTGAGCTCGGTGAGAAGAAGGAATATATCTTCAATAAGATAGACAAGGAAGAGGAGAGCTTCAATAAGACCATAGATACAGGTCTTGCGATCCTCAAGGATTATATAGACGAGACTAAGGCTGCAGGTGAGAAGGTTCTCTCAGGTGACAAGGCATTCAAGCTCTATGACACCTATGGATTCCCTCTTGATCTCACAAAGGAGATCCTCGAGGAGGAGGGTATCGAGGTTGATGAGGACAGATTCACCGAGTGCATGAATATCCAGAAGGAGACTGCAAGAAAGGCCAGAAAGACCACAACATACATGGGTGCAGACGCAACCGTATATGAGCAGCTTCCTGTTGATATGACATCGGAATTTGTTGGCTATGATAAGCTGACATATAAGTCAACTATATCAGCCATCACAACAGAGGCTGGTGAGGGTGATGATAAGAAGTCAGTTCTTGCAGATACTGTATCTGAGGGAGCACAGGCTTCAGTTATAGTTTCTGAGACACCTTTCTACGCTACCATGGGTGGTCAGATCGGTGATAAGGGAATCATCAAGACAGAGAACGGTACATTCGTTGTTGAGGATACTGTCAAGGTTGTAGGCGGAAAGATCGCACATATCGGTTATGTTGAGTCAGGCGAACTCAATGTTGGTGATGATGCAGAACTCACAGTTGATGCTGAGAACAGAGCACTCATATGTAACAACCATTCCGCAACACATCTTCTTCAGAGAGCACTCAAGATGGTTCTCGGAGATCATGTGGAGCAGGCAGGATCACTCGTTGAGCCGGGAAGACTGAGATTCGACTTCTCACATGATCAGGCGATGACTAAGGAAGAGATCAAGAAGGTTGAGGATATTGTAAATGAGCAGATCCAGCTCGATATACCTGTATGCACGGATGTAATGACTGTAGATGAGGCTAAGAAGACCGGAGCCATGGCTCTGTTTGGTGAGAAGTATGGTGAGAAGGTCCGTGTGGTATCAATGGGAGACTTCTCAAAGGAGCTCTGCGGTGGTACACATGTTGCCAACACAGGAGCTATAAAAACATTCAAGATCATATCAGAGACCGGTGTGGCCGCAGGTACAAGACGTATCGAGGCACTTACATCTGTCGGAGCACTTGATTACTATAGAAATGTAGAGCAGGAGCTCATGGATGCTGCAAAGGCAGCAAAGACTGATATCCACGGTGTGGCATCAAGAATAGAGCAGCTTCTTGCAGAGGTTAAGGAGCTTACGAATGAGAATAAGAAGCTCAAGGATAAGATGGCAAAGGAGGCAGCCGGAGACGTTCTTTCAAGCGCAATAGACAAGGACGGAATCAAGATCCTCACAGCAGCTATCCCGGATACAGATATGAATTCACTGAGAAACCTTGGAGATGACTTCAAGAGCAAGCTTGGTGACAGCGTTGTTGTTCTTGCATCTGCAAAGGATGGCAAGGTAAATCTCATTGCCATGGCTACAGACGGCGCAGTTGCTAAGGGAGCCCATGCCGGTAATATCATCAAGGCCGTGGCTGGTCTTGTAGGTGGTGGCGGTGGTGGTCGTCCTAACATGGCTCAGGCCGGTGGAAAGAATCCTGACGGAATCGATGCAGCTCTTGCCCAGGCGGTTACAGAGGCTCAGAATCAGATAGCTTAAGGTTTCGTGACAGATATTTTATTAATTTGTCATTTTCCTGTTGACGATTAGGAATTTTATGTATATAATACATTTTGTGCTTAAAAATACCCAATCAGTTGTTATTTGGTAGCATAATTTTACAACTGGAGGGAGGTCAGGTGAGAGAATGTCAAGTGTAATAGTTAAAGAGAACGAAAACTTAGATAGCGCTCTTCGCAGATTTAAGAGAAATTGTGCGAAGGCTGGTATTCAGCAGGAGATTCGTAAGAGAGAGCATTACGAAAAGCCTAGTGTAAAGCGTAAGAAGAAGTCAGAGGCAGCTAGAAAGCGCAAGTACAAATAAATCATAGTATATATATTTGATTTTAAATTGATTTCTAAGAGTACCGAGTTTATTCGGTACTCTTTTTTTATGTGTATTCATATAATGTTCCAAAAGCGTTATGGTGGTATTCATGAAAGACAGGGCGAAAAAAGTTATAGCATTTGATCCTCCGTGCTGGTGTCCGGACTCGGCGGGAACGACCTCCAGACTCACCATGTTCAACAATGATGAGTTGGTGATAGAGAATTTCAGACATGTGATCTACTCTGACGACGAGAGAGTGTCTGTTAAGACCCGGAAAGGAATATTGAATATATATGGGGAAAGATTACAGATCGCTTACTACGCATCCTATGAAGTGAAAATATGCGGTTCTATAAACAGTGTAGATTGGCTGACAGTGTGACTGCATGAATATTAGAAGGGAAATAAGAGGTGTGTGCTATGTGAGCTGTGACAGCCGCGCAGCTCTGCGCTTGATGAATATATGCAGTCATAAAGGAATACGTACATGGTGCGAGAGAGATGTAAAGAAGAACAGAAAAAAGAATGGCAGTAAACAGAATGACAGCAAATGGAATGGCAAGACAGAAAACTTCTGCATATACTCAGATGACAGAAAAAGACTTGAAGAGATAGCAGACAAATGCATGATAGATATTGAGATCACCGAGAAGAAGACTATGAGAACCGTTTTGCTGGGCAATAGGAAGAGAATCTCGATATTACTCGGTGTTTTATTGTTTTTGCTGTTTGTATATTGGGAATCAGGGTATGTATGGTACATAGAAATTGATGGATGTGAGGATTATACAAGTGAGGAAGTTGAAAATCTTATTGAGATGGAGTATCCGTGCTATGGACATCGGAAAAAGAGTATTGATCTGAGTGAGCTGACAGACATGCTGACGGATAATCTTGGTGAGATATGCTGGGCGTCCTGCAGCATCAGTGGGACAAAGCTTACCGTTGCGCTTAAGGAGTCCGTGGATGTCTTTACAGTTCCGGAAGTTGACAGACCGTGTGACCTCGTGGCAACAATGGATTGTACGATCTATTCCATTGTTGCATCGGCGGGGACGCCTGTTGCATCGGTTGGAGATGAAGTGAAAAAAGGGGATACTCTTATATCGGGAACAGTTAACATATGCAATGATGACAGTGAGGTTGTGGATACGGTGTTTGTACCTGCTTCCGGAGAGATATATGGTCTTTGTGATGTAGAGTACAGAGATGTGGTTGAGAGCGAGCTCCAGGAAAAGGAGACTACAGACAGGAAGATAAATAAAGTAGACATAAAACTTGGACGCCGGGTGTTTACACCGTATAAAACTGCTGCCTCCGATGGCTCATACGACCTTTCCGCCGAGGAAAAACGGCTGCATATCGGCGATATGTATTTTCCGTTATCCGTGAATATAGAGCGAAAAGTGTTCTATAAAGTAAATACACGTAAGCTTACGGAGAACGAGCAGAAAGACAGACTTAACCAGCATCTGCATGTTTATATTGGCAAAATGCAAGAAAAAGGGGTGCAAATTGTCCGAAAAAATGTTATTATTACTAATGAACGCGGTGAGGCTTCGGCTGAAGGCGATATAAGTATCAGACTCCCGGTTGCTGTGCCGAGATATATTGACGTGAACAATACATCGGGGAGCGAAGAGGTGGAGCCTGACTGACAAATAATAATGACAGGGGATACAAGTATTGAGCGAATATTCAGAATCCGTAACTGTTGCATCAAACTATATACAGACTGTGTTTGGACAGTTTGATGCCAATATAAAAAAGATTGAGAAAGAATACAGTGTGTCAATGATACTTCGCGATGACAAACTTAAGGTCAGCGGTTCCGAGGAAAGTGTGAAGAAGTCTATTCAGGTTATAGAACAGCTCTTCCAGATGGCAGACCGTGGATCGTCCATCGATGAACAGAAGGTAGACTACACTATATCGATAGTCAATGAACACCCGCAGGAGGCTAAGGAGAGTCTTGCTGAGCTTGACAGGGACATAATCTGTCACACGATGAGCGGCAAGCCGATCAAACCGAAGACTGTCGGACAGAGAACATATGTCAATTCAATAGAAAAGTCCATGATAGTATTCGGAGTGGGCCCTGCTGGAACAGGAAAGACTTATCTTGCCATGGCAAAAGCCATAACGGCATTTAAGAATAATGAGGTCGGAAGGATCATACTTACAAGACCAGCCATAGAGGCCGGTGAGAAGCTGGGATTTCTCCCGGGTGATCTTCAGAGTAAGGTCGATCCGTATCTTAGGCCACTCTATGATGCATTGTATGAGATCATGGGGGCTGATGCATTTATGAAGAATATGGAAAAGGGACTGATCGAGGTTGCTCCTCTTGCCTACATGAGAGGAAGAACTCTTGACAATGCGTATATTGTGCTGGATGAGGCCCAGAATACCACTCCTGCCCAGATGAAGATGTTCCTTACCAGAATAGGATTTGGCTCAAAGGCCATAATAACAGGAGACCTTTCACAGAAGGATCTTCCACACGACGCGCAGTCAGGTCTTGATGTTGCACTCAAGGTGTTAAAGGATATAGATGACATAAGCATTTGCCATCTGACGAGTCTTGATGTTGTGAGACATCCTTTGGTGCAGAAGATCGTAAATGCGTATGAGAAATATGAGGATAAGATGAGCAGACAGGCAAAGCCTAGAAAAACCACAACTGCTCAGAAAAACAGAGGAAAATAATATGTCAGTTAATATTGAGAATGAGTATGGAGATATTGATATTAAGAATTATGAGGATGTCATAACAAGTATCGTCCAGGCTTCGCTGGAATTCGTTGGGTGTCCATATCCCTGCGAGGTGAATGTGCTGCTCACGGACAATGACTCCATACATGAAATCAATAACCAGCAGAGGAATATAGACAGGGCGACAGATGTTCTGTCATTTCCACTGATTGATTATACAATTCCTGGAAACTTTGATGGTCTCGAGGATAGCCGGTGTGACTACTTTGATCTTACTACAGATGAACTGCTATTGGGAGATATCGTTATATCTATTGACAAGGTGTATGAGCAGGCAACTGAGTACAATCACTCAAAGACGAGAGAGCTGGCTTTTCTTGTAGCCCACAGCATGCTCCATTTGTCAGGATATGATCATATGGAGGACGATGAGCGCAGGGTCATGGAAGAGATGCAGGAAAAAATACTTACAATGAAAGGATATACAAGAGACTATGAGGAGAATTAAGACGGGATTAGTTCTGGCAACCGCTCTTGTGATGGGATTATCACTTTTTGGATGCGGCTCGAAGAAAACGGAGGAGAATGTCACCACAACGGAGGCTAAGGCAGAGGTGGATGTATCACAGGCTGATATGATGAAGTCTGCCACAGCGGTTGATGAGACTTACCATGAGGGAGTATACAATGATCTTACAGGCGAGTGGAATACCGACAGAAAGGAAGAGTACGGAAGACCTATCGCTATAATGATCAACAACATTGAGAATGCGATACCTCAGTCAGGTATAGGCCAGGCTGATGTTTTATATGAGTTTGTCGTTGAGGGCGGAATAACAAGAATGCTTGCAATATTCAACGACTACGACAATCTTGAAAAAGTCGGTTCGATCAGAAGCTGCAGACCTTACTATGTTACAACTGCCATGGAGTTTGATGCCATATACATGCATTATGGCCAGTCTCCACAGGGACAGGAGGAGCTTGACAGGACAGGAATAGACCATATAAGCGGACTTGGCGGAGAAGGTTCAGTTTCTTTCTACAGATCATCAGACCGTGAGGCTCCACACAATGTGTACACAAACAGCGATATGATCAAGGCCGGTCTTGATTATCTTGGATGCTCAACTACCCACAACAAGGGTTACAAGAGCAAGTTTGAGTTCAATGAGGAAGATACGGTTCCTGAGGGCGAGTCTGTAAACAAGCTCACACTCAACATGTCAATCTACACACAGCCTTGGTTTGAATATGATTCAAAAAATAAGGTTTATAACAGATTCCAGTATGGTGATAAGCAGATCGATGACCTCACAGGAAAGCAGCTCACATTCAAGAATATCATCATACAGTTTGCTCACTACACCAGCATTGATGATCACGACAGACAGATGATCGATCTCGTTGGCACAGGAGACGGATACTATGTTTCAGATGGAAAGATCGTTCCTATCACATGGACAAAGTCAACCGATGACTCCGTGACAAAGTATTCAACAGCAGATGGAAAAGAACTTCAGCTCAATCCGGGCAAGACCTATGTCACAGTATTTGAGAGTGATAATAAGGCCGGAGTTGTATGGGAATAATACAGACATAAACCACATATATTAACAAGGACAGAAGATGGGATGGAATATCCTGTCTTCTGTTTTTTGTTACGAAGAGAAGGTGTGGGTATGTTTAAAAGAATTATGTATTTTTTTGTTATCATTATAGCGGTATTTGTGTTATCTTTTATAACTAGAGAGATCGTGGTGAGCACGGCGTGCAGATTTGGAGACAGTAAAAGTGTGTATAGAGAATTTGAAGGTATGGATAGCGGACATATATTACCCATATCAAATGAGAGTGAACCGGAGCTTTACGGAGGGCTTGTGATCGCTGCTGAGGGAGGAACACCCCATGGCAATTTCTATGTGAGCACTTATAATGGACATGTGGCGGTGTACAACAGATTTGGCAGTCTGTGCAGAGAGACGACTCGTATAGTGGATTCATTGGACAAATGTATAAGAGAACTGATCCACAAGCACGTGTATTTCAATGATATAGATGACATGAACAGGTTTATTGACAGCCTGTAAAACGTATGATAAATGATTATGGGAAAGGAGTATCGGAATGATTTATGATATTATAGTTATCGGCGGTGGCCCGGCTGGGATGACAGCCGCAATAAAAGCAAAAGAGACAGCACCATCGGCTTCGGTAAAGCTTATAGACAAAAACAAAAAACTCGGAAAGAAGCTGTATGCGACGGGAAATGGCAAATGTAACATTGCAAATACGAAGCTTGATCTGTCGTGCTATTCCAGTGCAAATGAATTTTTCCCATTTCAGTTCGTAACAACGGGCAGTCATAATGATGTCATGGATTTTTTTGAAAGTCTTGGTGTTTCCAGCTATGATGATAATGGATATATATATCCCGCATCGCTGCAGGCATCTACCATAGTGTGGGCGCTGACGGACAGGCTTAGAATGCTTGATATAGAAAACAGTACGTCGGAGGAGGTCCTGGGTGTAACACAGGAAAAAGATGGTACATATATTGTGACAACGGACAAAGGCGGGGATAGGACAGTCCAGGTGATACTTGCACCCGGAGGTGCGGCTGCGCCAAAGCTTGGCGGATCTGATAGAGTATATAGACTTCTGGATGATCTGAATGTACGGTTTGTGAAACCACATCCGGCTTTGTGTAAATTAAAATGTCATGAAGATATATCTGATATGTCTGGGGTTCGGGCAAAGGCTGTTGTCCGCCTCATGTGCGATGGCGAGGAATATGACCATGAGAGAGGCGAGGTTCAGTTTGCATCGGGATATCTTTCGGGCATAGCGGTTTTTAATATGAGTATACAGTGTATAGATCTGATGGAGACCGGCAAAAAGCCGTACATAGAACTTGAACTTGTCCCAGACATCAGTGATGATATGCTTGCGGACAGGATGAGACAATTTGCTGAGGTAAATGGCAGACGAAGAGTCGAGGCGATGCTCAATGGTATTGTCAACGAGAAGATCGCCGGGTATATTATAAAAAGTCTTGGTATCAAAGCTTCTGAAGCGGCCGGACTTGACGCGGCTGATATAACATCCATATGTGATATGCTCAAGCATATGAGATTCAACATAGATGGATTTGGCAGCTATGAGGACAGTCAGGCGGCAAGCGGCGGAGTTGACACATTGCAGCTCAGGGCAGACAATCTGGAACTTGATGGATACAGGGGCTTATACGCCGCCGGAGAGTATGTCGATGTGACCGGCAAATGTGGTGGATATAATATAATGTGGGCTGTTATAAGCGGCATGAGAGCCGGGGAGTCTGCGGGAAAGAGAATAAAAGATGATCAGAATTAACAATGTAAAACTGCAGCTGGGATTTACAGAGTCAGATGTTAGAAGTGTTATAAAAAAGACTCTGAAGACGGATAGGGAATATGAATATAGTTTTTTCAAGCTGTCTCTTGATGACAGGCGAAGAAACCAGGTGAAATATATTGCGTCCATAGATGTGGATGTTCCGAATCCGGAAAAAATATTGAAAAGACTTCACAATAATAATGTTATGTTAACAAATGCTACCCAATATAGATTTCCGGATCCGGGAAATGTCAAAATGACCTATAGGCCTGTGGTGATAGGAACAGGACCGGGTGGCTTATTTGCTGCACTGTATCTTGCCAGAGCCGGATACAGACCGGTTGTTTTTGAGCGCGGTATGGATGTTGACAGGAGAATGGCGCATATAGAGAGATTCTGGAAGGGTGAGGAAGGACTTGATCCAAATTGTAATGTACAGTTTGGAGAGGGCGGCGCAGGAACCTTTTCGGACGGCAAGCTGAATACGGTCATAAAGGATGGTTCAGGCAGACGCACGGAGGTCATGCGTACATTTGTGGAGTATGGTGCGGATTCGTCCATTATGTATATAAATAAACCTCATATCGGCACCGATGTGCTTTCAAATATAGTTAGAAATATGCGTGAGGATATAAAGAGACTTGGCGGAGAGGTATATTTTGATTCACTTTTTATCGGTTATGACCAGATCACACAGGATGAGATATGTGTACATATAAAGGATCTGTCAGATGGCAGTGAGAAGGAATGCCGAACAAATGCTCTTGTACTGGCACTTGGACACAGCTCAAGGGATACGGTGGAGATGCTTTATAAAAAAGGTGTTCCGATGGAGCCGAAGCCTTTTGCTATGGGACTCAGGATCGAACACAGGAGGGCAGATATAGATGTCATGAAATATGGTGATGATCCGGCTTATAAAAAGCTGCTGCCTGCGGCTGACTACAAGATGACACATCAGGCGTCAAATGGCAGGGCTGTATATTCATTCTGTATGTGCCCTGGAGGTTATGTCGTGAATGCATCATCTGAGCCTGGTGAGATGTGTGTGAACGGTATGAGCTACAGCGGCAGAGATGGTGAGAATTCTAATAGTGCCATCGTTGTGAATGTGACCCCGGAGGATTACGGGTCAGATCATCCTCTTGCTGGAATGGAGTTCCAGAGAAGATGGGAGAAAGCCGCATACGAGGCCGGACAGGGGGCTGTTCCAGTGCAGCTCTTCGGAGATTACAGAAGGGATATTCCGTCGGAAAAGCTAGGCGGTGTTACGCCTCAGATAAAGGGAGAGTACAGGCTCACAAGCCTCAAATGCTGTTTGCCAGAGTATATAAAGGATGCTATAATAGAAGGAGTTGTGTCCTTTGATAAGAGGATGCCGGGATACTCATCCGACGAAGCAGTTCTCTCAGGAATAGAGGCCAGGACATCATCACCTGTTCGTATGATACGAGGCGATGAACTGTGCTGTGAGGGAACATGTATATATCCGTGCGGGGAAGGCGCGGGCTATGCAGGGGGAATAACCTCAGCCGCTGTCGATGGTATGAAGGTGGCGGAGGCAATAGCATCCAGATTCAGCAATGAGGCAATAACAGACGGTACACAGGAGAATATAAATGGATAGAGAGTATTTGAAAGACAAGAAAAAGATAGTTATAAAGATAGGTTCATCGTCACTTATACATGAGGAGACTGGTGGACTTGACTATACAAAGCTTGAGAAGCTGGTGCGCATCATATGTGACCTGAGAAATCAGAACAAGGATGTTGTTCTTGTATCATCAGGAGCTATAGGTGTCGGAGTACAGGCACTGGGACTTGCCAGAAGACCTAAGACGACTTCACTCAGACAGGCGTGTGCTGCAGTGGGACAGGGACAGCTTATGATGATATATCAGAAGCTTTTTCAGGAGTACCACAGCACAGCAGCTCAGGTTCTGCTGACATTTGACGTTATATCATCCGATGAGAGAAGAAAGAATGCCATCAATACATTCAATGAGCTTCTTCAGCTCGGTGTGGTGCCGATCGTCAATGAGAACGATACGGTTGCCATCGATGAGCTGGATGACAGCGTGGCATTTGGTGACAATGATACACTGTCTGCCATAGTTGCATCCATGATCCATGCAGATCTCCTGATACTTCTCACGGATATAGACGGTCTGTACACTGATGATCCACACAATAACCCTGATGCAAAGCTTATACCAGAGGTGAACTGTATAGACGACCATATAATGGATATGGGTAAGGGTGCAGGCTCCAAGTACGGAACCGGCGGAATGACGACCAAGATCGCAGCCGCCAGGATAGCAACCAACTCCAACTCGGATATGGTCATAGTATCCGGAGCGGATATGGACAATATTGTTAAGGTAATGAACGGAGAAAGTATAGGAACTCTGTTCACAGCATATAAGGATCATGACTTTGACGTTGTCAGATTTATTTTGAATAAGGAGTATCTTATATAGTTATGAAAGAGACGATAATCGATGCGGCAAAGATCGCACGTATAAATGAATTATATCACAAGTCCAAGGCTGAGGGGCTCACTGACGCTGAGAAGAAAGAGCAGCAGCAGTTAAGGCAGGAATATATATTTGCGGTAAAGAATAATCTCAGGAGCACGCTCAACAATATAGACATCAAGGAGAAGGACGGTTCCATAACCAGACTTCAGGATCTTGATCCTACCAGAAAGGCATAGGCTTGCTTATGAATTGCGAGGATAGTGTAAATTCCGGCAGCAAGGAAGTTATAAGAAAAAGAATAAAAGCGGTCAGAAATGACATGGACAGGGATGATCGTGCGCAGAGATCAAAGCTTATATGCAGACGGCTGTCAGCGCTTCCTGAATATGTGAATGCCATCAATATATGTGCATACATCTCCAAAGGGAACGAAGTGGATACAAGGCTCATAGTTGAGAGGGCGTGGGCGGATGGAAAGCATGTATATGTCCCAAAGGTTTATGGACAAAACATGGAGTTTATTGAGATAACAGACTACGGAGAACTCACCACTGGAAACTTTGGAATACTCGAACCTGATTCTGATGATTTTGAAGAGATCAAAGATGGGCTTATGTTCATGCCGGGGATTGCATTTGATCGCCGCCGCAACCGCATAGGCTTTGGCGGAGGGTATTACGACAGATATCTGGCGAGGCATGCAGGGCTTGTCACGGTGGCACTGGCGTATGAATTCCAGATAGTTGATAAGATAGACAGTGAACCTACAGATATCAGACCACATATCATAGTAACAGAATCGGAAGTTATATCATAATGGAGGGTCAATGAACAGAGACGAGATAACAGCAAAGATCGCTGAACTTGAAAAGAAGATACAGATGGATAAGCTGCAAAATGCCGGGGCGGATGATGCCGGAAAAGTTACAGGACGCACTCAGTCCGGTGATATGGCTGACAGCTATGCGCTGTGCCTTGGCGGTGGCGGCGGTAAAGGAGCGTACCAGCTCGGGGTGTACAGAGCACTTGCAGAGTATGGACTTATGGACAAGGTTACAGCCATATCAGGAACTTCCATAGGTGCGATAAATGCCGTGCTTTTCGCGTGCAATGATCCTGACAGAAGCGAGGAGGCATGGAAGAAGATACATTTTGAGACGGTGTTTGACGTTGATCCTGATCTGATGTTCAACGACAAACCGGGATTCATGTCGCGCAGGGAGATGATAAAGCTCATGGACAGCTATGTGGATTACGGAAAGCTGTCTGATGGGCAGGTCACCGTGTATGCAGCCATAGCTGAGTGCGCGCAGGAAGGTGAAAGACAGGCTGAGTATATAAGCCTTGCAGGAATGGATGCGGAGGAGATCAGGACAGTTGTAATGGCATCATCCACCCTGCCTATGCTCTATGAGCCCGTGACTTATAACGATAAGGAGTATTGTGATGGCGGTCTCGCCGACAATGTTCCGGTGAAGCCTTTGTATGATATGGGATGCAGGAATATCGTTGTGTGCGGACTCAACCCTGATTCGAAGAAGAATCTGTCGCCGTATCCTGATGCGGATGTCATAGAGATATATCCAAGCGTTAGTCTGGGTGATCTGATAGACGGAACGTTGAATTTCTCAGCAAATTCGATCAAATTTAGAAGTATGCTCGGATACAGGGATGCCATGAGAGCCCTGAAAGTTCATTTTGAGCATGACCCTGATTATATTGCGGCGCTGGATCATTACAAGGATATTGATCTTGCGGATATACAGACTCAGATGAGGATGGATGCCGCGGATTCCAGCGTGAAAAATACTATGGATAACATAGGCAGGATACTTGGTAAGCTGGGCATAGAGGAATAACTCCAGAAGGATTTACGCAGCTTTAAAGAAATAGATAAGGATACATAGAGATTATGAATGATTTGGAAAAAGTTATTGACGGCATAGATCTGGGGCTTCCAGCTCCGTTTGAGGAACCGGAGAGGCAGTATTATTTTATAAAAAAGGGCAGGGAGTATGTCACAGCAAGAAGCAAAGAGCTGGGACGTGACCTTACCTGTTCCATACAGACATTTGGCTGTCAGATGAATGTCCGGGATTCTGAGAAGCTTGCCGGAATACTTGAGCAGATGGGATATGTTAGGACCGAGTCCGAACATGCGGACTTTATAATATATAACACATGTACGGTCAGGGAGAATGCCAACAGAAAGGTTTATGGTCACCTTGGTCTCATGAAGCACCTCAAGGAGAAAAATCCTGAGATGAAGATAGCTCTGTGCGGATGCATGATGCAGGAGCAGCATGTGGTGACAACCATAAGCAAGAGCTATAGGTTTGTCGATATGGTATTTGGAACACACAATGTATATAAGCTTGCTGAGATATTTGTGAGCAGGATAGAATCCGGAAGCATGGTCATAGATATCTGGAAGGATGCCAAGGAGGTCGTGGAGGATCTTCCTGCGGTGAGGGAATTCCCATTCAAATCAGGTGTAAATATCATGTTTGGATGCAACAATTTCTGTACCTACTGTATAGTTCCATATGTAAGAGGAAGGGAGCGAAGCAGAAATCCGGAGGATATCATAGCTGAGTGTGAGAGGCTTGCTGACGACGGAGTGGTGGAGATCATGCTCCTCGGGCAGAATGTCAATTCATATGGCAAGAACCTTGAGCATCCGATCACATTTGCGGAACTGCTGAGGCGTGTGTGTGCCATAGAGAAGATACAGAGAGTAAGATTCATGACCTCACATCCAAAGGATCTGTCGGATGAACTGATAGATGTCATCGCGGAGAATCCAAAGATCTGCAGGCATCTCCATCTGCCGGTACAGTCGGGCTCGACAAAGATACTGAATGCGATGAACAGACGGTACACAAAGGAGTCATATCTTGCACTGGTTGACCGCATAAGGGCAAAGGTTCCGGAGATATCACTCACCACTGATATAATCGTGGGATTCCCTGGTGAGACCGAGGAGGATTTCCTTGAGACCATGGACGTGGTTGAGAAAGTACAGTATGACACCGCATTTACATTTATATATTCAAAGAGAACAGGAACTCCTGCCGCCGGAATGGAGAATGGTTCCACAAAGGAAGAGATACAGGATAGATACAACAGGCTTTTAAGGCGTGTGCAGGAGATAAGTGATGTGAAGACCCTTGCGATAAAGGGACAGACACAGCCGGTTCTGGTTGAGGGCTTTGACGAGAAGGGCGACGGCCTTCTGACCGGAAGACTCTCCAACAACATACTTGTCCATTTCCCTGGGTGTGCGGAGATGGTTGGAAAGATCCTGAATGTAAAGCTTGTTGAGTGTAAGGGATTTTATTACATGGGTGAATTAGCAGAATAGGAGTAGTTGAAGTGGCAGCATTAACACCAATGATGGCTCAGTATATGGAAGTTAAGAATCAGTATAAGGACTGTATTCTCTTCTACAGACTGGGAGATTTCTACGAGATGTTCTTCGACGATGCCCTGACGGCATCCAGGGAACTTGAGATAACACTGACCGGCAGGGACTGTGGTCAGGAGGAGCGCGCACCGATGTGCGGTGTTCCGTATCATGCTTGTGACATATACTTGAACAAGCTGATAGAGAAGGGCTACAAGGTAGCCATATGTGAGCAGATGGAGGATCCAAAGCTCGCAAAGGGTATAGTAAAGAGAGAAGTTATACGTATAGTTACGCCTGGTACAAATATGTCCCAGGCTATTCTTGATGAGACGAGAAATAACTATCTCATGTGTATATTTGGCTGTAATGAGGAGTATGGTGTGGCGGTGTGTGATATCACGACCGGAGAGTTCAGATCATGTCATATCTCGTCTACATCCAAGCTGTACGATGAGATCAACAAATATTCACCGACGGAGATCATTGGAAATGATGTCTTTTTGTCGTGTGGTCTGAACTTTGATTACATGAAGGAGAAGATGAAGATAACGATATCGGAGGCTCCGTCTCATTATTTTAACGATGACACCTGTGAGGATTTTATCAAGAGACAGTTTAAGGTCGGATCAATAGATGGTCTCGGCATAGATGGGCAGGAGGATATGCTGCTGTCAGCGGGCGCACTTCTCCAGTATCTACATGAGACACAGAAGAACTCACTGGATCATATCAACAGGATAGATATATATTCCATAGAGGACTTCATGATCATAGACAGCTCATCCAGAAGAAATCTGGAGCTGACAGAGACACTCAGGGATAAGCAGAAGAGAGGCTCACTACTCTGGGTGCTTGACAAGACCAAAACGGCCATGGGAGCGAGAATGCTCAGAAATATGATAGAGCAGCCCCTTATTCACAAAGATGATATAGAAGCCAGACTTGACGCGATAACAGAGCTCAACGACTCTGTCATAACCAGAGACGAACTCCGTGAGTATATGAATACCATATACGATCTCGAGAGACTTATGACGAGGATATCGTTAAGAACAGCGAATCCGAGAGATCTTCTGGCATTTAAGACGTCCATACAGCTTCTTCCATTTATCATACAGCTTCTCGGTGAATTCCATTCGGATGAGCTCACGGAGATCAGAGATGGAATAGATGATCTGCAGGATCTCTATGATCTTCTTGACCGTGCCATAGTTGATGAGCCGCCTATACTTATCAGAGAGGGCGGAATATTCAAGGATGGCTATCTTGAGGACATAGACACTCTGAAGAATGCCACAACTGATGGCAAGAACTGGATAGCAGAACTTGAGGCCAGAGAGAAGGAAAAGACCGGCATCAAGAATCTCAAGATAAAGTTCAACAAGGTGTTTGGATATTATTTTGATGTCACCAATTCATATAAGAGCCTTGTGCCGGATTATTTCATCAGAAAGCAGACACTTGCCAATTCTGAGAGATACACAACCGAGGAGCTTGACAGACTGGCTGGAGTTATACTCGGATCATCTGACAAGCTTGTAGCCCTGGAGTACAACACATATGTTGAGCTCAGGGACACCCTTGCTGCAGAGCTCACAAGGGTACAGAGAACAGCACACAGCATAGCCATGCTCGACGCCCTGTGTTCGCTCTCATATGTGGCTGTTGCAAATGGCTATGTGAGACCAGAGATCAATACAGATGGAGTCATCGACATAAAGGACGGACGTCATCCGGTCGTTGAGAAGATGCTGAACAACGATATGTTCATCACAAACGACACATATCTGAACAACCATGAGAGCAGGATATCTATCATCACCGGTCCTAACATGGCTGGTAAATCTACATACATGAGACAGACTGCACTCATAGTGCTCATGGCTCAGGTTGGAAGCTTTGTTCCTGCGGCATCTGCGAACGTAGGTATCTGCGACAGGATATTTACAAGAGTGGGAGCGTCCGACGACCTTGCATCCGGACAGTCTACATTCATGGTTGAGATGAGCGAGGTCGCCAATATCCTCAGAAATGCAACGAAGAACAGTCTTCTCATCCTTGATGAGATAGGTCGAGGAACAAGCACATATGACGGTCTGGCGATCGCATGGGCTGTCGTTGAGTATATAAGCAACAGTGAACTGCTCGGAGCAAAGACTCTGTTTGCCACACATTATCACGAGCTCACGGAGCTTGAGGGCAAGCTGTCGGCTGTCAACAACTACTGTATAGCGGTCAAGGAGGATGGAGACGACATAGTGTTCCTCAGAAAGATCGTCAAGGGCGGTGCCGACAGAAGCTACGGTATACAGGTTGCAAAGCTTGCCGGGGTGCCGGATGTTGTCATAGCGAGAGCAAATGAGATATCTAATCAGCTTATAGACAAGGACATAACCACCAAGCTGAAGGAGATAAAGGTTACAAATGATTTCAAGCCGAAGAAGGACGACACCCAGATGTCGATGTTCGGCTCACTTGCCGAATCACAGGTGATCGAGGACATAAAGTGTGTTGATCTGTCCAATATGACACCTATGAAGGCTTTGCTTTATTTAAATGAATTGCAGGAGCGACTTAAATAATAAGGAGCGATAAGTGATGATAAAAGTATTAGACCAGAATACAATAAACAAAATAGCTGCCGGTGAAGTAATAGAGAAGCCGAGTTCTGTCATCAAAGAGCTAGTAGAAAACTCTATAGACTCAGGCGCCACAGCGGTTACCGTCGAGGTAAAGGGCGGGGGACTTTCATTTCTCAGAGTCACCGACAACGGAGCGGGAATAAAGAAGGATGAGGTCAAGCTTGCATTCCTCAGACACGCCACAAGTAAGCTTGTGACAGTCGAGGATCTCCTGAGTATCTCTTCTCTTGGTTTTCGTGGTGAGGCGCTTGCAAGTATAGCGGCGGTTGCACAGGTTGAGATGATCACCAAGACCGCTGATGATGTGACCGGTCTCAGATACCAGATACATGGCGGTAAGGAGATATCCAGCGAGGAGATAGGTGCTCCGAGTGGAACAACCATAATTGTCAGAAATCTTTTCTACAATACACCGGCGAGAAAGAAGTTCATGAAGACTGATGCCACGGAGACAAGTTATATCTACGACTTGATGTGCCGTATATGCATGTCACACCCGGAGATTTCATTTAAGTTTATTGCAAACGGAACAGACAAGCTGTTTACATCCGGAAATGGCAAACTCAGAGACATAATCTACCATATCTATGGAAGAGACATCACCTCAAATCTTCTTGAGATAAATGCGGAAAATGACTATATGAAGATTTCAGGCTATATAGCAAGACCTTGTATTTCAAGGGGCAACAGATCATTTGAGGGTTACTATGTAAATCACAGATATATAAAGAGTGCAGTGCTCACCAAGGCTATCGAGGATGCTTTCAGGACATTTGTCATGATACACAAGTTTCCATTTACCGAGATCAATTTTCAGGTGAGACCTGATCTCCTCGACGTAAATGTTCATCCGACCAAGATGGAGCTGAAATTTGCGAACAGTCAGGATATATACAGCTTCACCTACAATGCCATAAGAGAGACACTGTTATTCAAGGAACTCATTCCTGATGTGGCGCCGGGTAAAGATCCAAAGCCTGAGACCTTCAAGCAGAGGGATGTTGGCAAGGCACCGGAGGCGTTCGAGAATAAGAGGCGTGAGGCGATAGTCAGGGCGGAGGAGCGTACTGTACCGCAGAGTCAGCCTGTTAATCCTGTTGCACCGCAGACGCAGCCTGAGCAGCTTTGTCCGGCAGAACCACAGACATTACCACAGCCGGTCCGCCCGGTTATAGAGATCATAGATGAGACTAGCAGCTCAAACAATAAAGGATCAGACGTCATAGATAATAACAAGACGGAGAAGCTGGCAGGAAACTACATATATGCGGATAGGAATAATGATCTGGGGAGATCTATAGTACAAAACAGGAATGTGGTAAACGAGAGTCCGGCATATACAGCTCCGGCACCAGCTAGACCTTCGGTCACAGCGGCGACACCAGACTCAACAGTATCTGCAGCTTCAGATGAAGCTTCAGATACTGACTACGATGAAGAAGCCAGAAAAAAGTACGTCCAGCAGGATATGTTCCAGGAGAAATTCCTGACAAAGGAGGCCCGTGCGAAGCACAGACTCATAGGACAGCTTTTCAAGACATACTGGCTCATAGAGTACGATGGTAAGTTCTTCATAATGGATCAGCATGCCGCCCATGAGAAGGTTAAGTACGAAGAGCTTATGGAGAATTATAAGAATAAGAAGATATACTCACAGTATCTTATGCCTCCAGCGGTCGTTACACTCAGTGCCGCAGAGATAGAGTTTCTTCATGAGAACATGGAGATGTTCGAGGCACTGGGATATCAGATAGAGAACTTCGGAGGCAGGGAGTTCAAGCTGAACGCTGTTCCTGACAACCTGTTTGGCCTTGATGGCAGAGAGCTTTTCATAGACTTCATAGCGGATGCCAGCAGCAGTGCTAAAAAGGTGACCATAGATACATTTATACACAAGCTTTCCACTATGGCGTGCAAAGCTGCGATAAAGGGTAACACGGAGATAAGCTTCAAGGAGGCTGATGCACTTATAGATCAGCTATTAAAGCTTGAAAATCCATACACATGTCCTCATGGACGTCCGACTGTCATATCCATGACGGAGGCGGAGATTGAGAAGAAGTTTAAGCGAATAGTGTAGGAGATAACAGGATGGATAAGAATATGAACCCACTGATAATCCTCACCGGCCCCACGGCTGTCGGCAAGACGGCACTGTCCATAGGGCTGGCGAAGGCGGTGGACGGCGAGATCATATCCGCTGATTCCATGCAGGTATACAGAAAGATGAATATAGGAACGGCGAAGATAGAGCCCGAGGAGATGCGGGGAGTGAGACACCACCTGATCGATATTCTTGATCCGGCAGAAGAGTTCAATGTTGTACTTTTCAAGAAATATGCGCTTCGCGCCATGAAAGATATATATTCCCGCGGGAGAATACCTATCATAGTAGGCGGTACCGGTTTCTATATCCAGGCACTTCTGTACGATATTGATTTTGAGGAAAATGACAACGATATGTCATACAGGGAAAAGCTGCAGAATCTTGCAGATACCCACGGCAACACATTTCTTCATGATATGCTTTCGGAGGTCGATCCTGAATCCGCCAAGAAAATACATGAGAATAATGTTAAGAGGGTGATCCGGGCTCTGGAATTTTACAAAAAGACGGGCATGAAGATATCTGAGCATAATGAGACGGAGTCACAGAAGGAGTCACCATATAATTTTGAATATTTTGTGTTAAATGATGACAGACAGAAATTATATGATAGAATAGACAGACGGATAGATATCATGCTTGAGGCAGGGCTTCTGGACGAGGTAAAACTGCTTGTGAGCGAGGGTTACAGCAGGGAGCTGGTGTCTATGCAGGGGCTTGGCTACAAGGAGATCATCGATTATATTCAGGGCAGATGCACTCTGGACGAGGCGGTATATACGCTAAAGAGGGATACAAGGCATTTTGCAAAGAGACAGATCACATGGTTCAAGAGGGAAAAACATGTGACCTGGGTTGATAAAAGTGAGTACGACAGCGAGTCTGAAATATTGTCATTTATGCTGGACAGGCTTCGCGAAAAGGAGATTATATAGAAATGAAAAATATGTTAAAGGATTACTACAGATCACTGAATGTGGATGAAAAGGTGTTTGAATACTGCAACAGTGTGGAGGAGAAACTTAAGGATAGATTTGCAGCCATTGATGCCGTGAGTGAGCTCAACCAGCTCAAGGTCCTTAAGGCCATGCAGGACAACAGATTGTCTGAGGCACATTTTGCAGGCTCTTCGGGCTACGGCTATACGGATGACGGAAGAGATGTCCTTGAGAGGATATATGCAGACGTATTTCACACGGAGGATGCCCTTGTCAGGACACAGATAGTGTGCGGAACCCATGCACTTTGCACGGCCATGTTCGGTAATCTGCGCCCGGGAGACGAGATCCTTGCCATAGCGGGAAAGCCGTACGACACATTGGATGAGATTATTGGCATCCGTGAGTCAAGGGGTTCACTTGCAGAGTATGGTGTCACATATGCCCAGGTGGATCTGCTGCCGAACGGAGACTTTGACATTGATGGAATAAAGAATGCGATCAATAGCCGCACAAGGCTTGTGGAGATACAGAGATCCAAGGGATATGCGGTCAGAAAGACGCTGTCTGTACAGCAGATCGGTGAGGCCATAAAGGCGGTCAAGAGTGTAAATCCTGACATCATATGCATGGTAGACAACTGTTACGGAGAATTCGTACAGGATATAGAGCCGTCGGATGTGGGTGCTGATCTTGTGGTCGGTTCTCTCATCAAGAATCCGGGTGGCGGACTTGCACCGATCGGCGGTTATATATGCGGAAAGAAGGAGTATGTGGAGAATGCTTCATACAGACTCACAACTCCGGGACTCGGCAAGGAGGTTGGAGCCTCACTTGGCAATACAAAAGCTCTCACCCAGGGTCTTTTCATGGCGCCTACTGTTACTGCAAGTGCACTTAAGGGCGCGATATTTGCAGCAAATGTATACGAGGGACTTGGATTTAAGGCTGTTCCTGACAGCACAGAGGACAGATACGATATTATTCAGGCTGTTGAGCTTCAGACTCCTGAGAGGGTCGTGGCATTCTGTGAGGGAATCCAGGCTGCAGCGCCGGTTGACAGTTATGTAAGACCTGAGCCTTGGGACATGCCGGGCTATGATTCACCGGTCATCATGGCCGCTGGAGCATTTGTGTCTGGTTCATCCATTGAGCTATCAGCGGATGCACCTATGCGCCCACCTTATGCGGTATATTTTCAGGGGGGACTTACATATCCCCATGCCAAGTACGGCATAATAATGTCATTACAGAAAATGGTAGAAAAAAACCTTATAGTATGGTAGATTAATTAGTCGGCCATATAAAATTTTCTCTGGAGCTTGGAGAGGCGGAAGGAGGAAATATGGATAAAAATTATTGCAAAGAGAATTTTGCAGGAGGACTTTCGGTCTCCATGAAAGAAATGTCGGAGACTGAGAGACCGTATGAGAAGAGCTTTAAGTATGGAGTTGAGGTTCTCACAGATGCTGAACTTCTGGCAGTCATCCTCAGAACCGGAAGCAGGAAGGCAAATGCGCTGTCCACAGCCTACAGGATACTGGATGCCCATCCGGTCCACAAGGGGATAGTGGGGCTTAATTACCTGACTGTGAGTGAACTTGAAGAGATAAGCGGAGTTGGAAAAGTAAAAGCGATACAGATGAAATGTCTGGCTGAGATATCCAGGAGGATGGCCAGGGCTTCATTTAAGCCGTTTTTGTCGTTCCAGTCCCCACAGAGTATTGCGGATTATTTCATGGAGAACACAAGATATCTCGAAAAGGAATATGTGTATCTCCTCATGTTTGATGCGAAACATAAGCTTATAAAGGATGTCCGCATTTCAGAGGGAACAGTGAACAGTTCGATGTTATCTCCAAGAGAGGTGTTTGTGGAGGCACTCAGATATGATGCTGTCTATATCATACTTGTGCATAACCACCCATCCGGCGATCCGACTCCGAGCGGTCAGGATATAGATATCACCAGAGAGATGGACAGAGCCGGGGAACTGATAGGGATAAAGCTTTCTGATCATATTATTTTAGGAAATAACTGCTATGTCAGCTTAGCTGAGCGAGGTATTTTATAATGAAACGAAGACGAAACAGGAACAGAAAAAGAATAGAGATCACACCGAGATATTTTTTGCTTGGACTCACAGGCTTTTGCGTTGTGCTCATGCTTGTATCTCTCTTTGCGGGGGGAATATTTGCACCGGTGAGGAATTTTACCAACATATTTGTCCAGCCCATGCAGAAAGGGGTAAATACCATAGGCAGATGGGTTCAGAGCAAAACTGAGGCATTCCAGAATTACGATTCACTGTTAAAGGAGAATGAGACACTCAAGGATCAACTTGAACAGAGTCAGAAGCAGGTGGCACAGTACCAGCAGAATTCGTATGAGCTCGAACGTCTTCAGGCTCTTTATGAGCTTGATCTCCAGTATTCCGATTATAAGAAGACTGCTGCCAGGGTCATATCAAAGGATACCGGCGGATGGTTTCAGGTGTTCTATGTCGACAAGGGAACAGATGATGGTGTTGTCGAGGGCTGCAATGTCATGTATGGCAACGGCCTGTGTGGAATAGTCACAGAGGCCGGAAAGGATTATGCCAAGGTAAGAGCCATCATAGACGATACATCAAATGTAAACGGAATGATATTACCGTCTGAGGCTATTTGTAATGTTGAGGGAAGTGCCAGCAATTATGAGAATGGCTATCTTATCGCTGAAAACATTGACAAGGACGCAGAGGTCGGAGTCGGCGATCAGGTCGTCACATCCTATGTGTCAAGCAAATATCTGTCGGGAATTAACATAGGGTATGTAACAAAAATAGAGGAAGATTCCAACAATCTTACAAAGACTGCGTATATCACTCCGGCATGTGATTTTTCAAAGATACAGGAGGTACTCATAGTCCTCCAGACCAAGAAAACTGTTTCGGAGTAGAAGTAAAGAGGTTAAACAGACATTGAGAAGAGTTATCACACTTGGATTATTAATCATAATATGTTTTGTGCTTCAATCAGCACTTTTTCCATATATTTCAGTTGCGGGTGCGACTCCCAATCTGATGCTCATCCTCACGGTGTCATTTGGACTTATGAGAGGACGAAAAGAGGGAATGCTGGTGGGATTTTTCTGCGGATTTTTATATGATCTGTACTTTGGCTTTGCCATAGGCCCTTTTATGATCATATATATGCTCATTGGATACTGTAACGGATTTTTCCACAGACTGTACCTCGTGGAGGATGTACTGCTGCCTATCATCATCATAACTCTTGATGATTTCATATTTAATTTCATAACATTTATAATATTCTTTGTAATGCGTAACAGACTCAGTTTCGGGCTGTACATGAAGGATATTATTTTGCCGGATATGATATACACAGCCATACTTACGATGATAGTATTCAAGCTGTTTGTCTTTATAAACAAGCGGCTGAAGCGCGCTGAAAAAGGAAGTGAGACATAGTGATCAGAGATATATTAGAGATAATCAAAGATTTTATAGTAGAAAAGTTAAAAAGCCGTATTTTTTATGTCACTCTGTTTTTTGTGTGCCTGTCAGGCGTGCTTGTGTACAGATTGTTTAATCTTCAGATCATAAATGGAGAAAAATATCAGTCCAGCTTCCAGTACAAATCACTTAAGACGGTGTCGGTCAAGGCCACCAGAGGAAAGATTTACGACTGCAACGGAAAACTGATTGCATATAACGAATCATCATACAATCTGAGCTTCACCAGCAATGCAGACCTCACTGAGGCGGCAGACAAGAAGAATATGTCGGTCAATGAGCTAAGAAATGAGATAGTTTATAAGACGATACTTATACTTGAGCAGAATGGAGACAGTCTGTCCGTGGAGCTTCCGATCAAGCTGGATGCAAATGGCAACATGAAATTCACGATAAGCGGCTCACAGCTCAATACATTTTATATGAATGTTTATGGTGCAAGCTCAGTTGACGCCCTCACCGATGCACAGAGGAATGCTACGGCAAGGGAAGTATTTGACTATATGAGAAGTGATGAACTTTTCAATATCTCGGGTGATTATTCGGATGCCTATGTGCTCAAGATCCTTGCCGTGAGATATGAGGTATGGCTCAACAGATACCAGCAGTACATGACAGTGGATATCGCCAACAATATAAGTCAGCAGAGCTATGCTGCGATAACTGAGAATATGGATACACTGCTCGGAATGGATGTGAGCATTGAATCAAACAGAGTATACAATGATGCCATATATTTTTCGCATATAATTGGATATATCGGCAACATTTCAAATGAGGAGCTCGAGGAGTACAATGCGAAGCTTGACGAGGATCAGCAGTATGATTCCAATGATATGGTTGGAAAGCTTGGTTTGGAACAGTCGTACGAGGATCAGCTTCGTGGTGTTGACGGTTCCCAGAAGATGTACGTTGACAACATGGGAAAAGTCCTTGAGATTATAGAAAAGACTGATTCTGTTGCAGGAAACGATATTTACCTCACACTTGACTCTGATCTTCAGAAATACTGCTACAACGCACTTGAAAAGGAATTGTCGTATATTCTCCTTGCAAATCTCAAGAACGTGACGACATCCACGGAGAAAGAGGATATACCTATAACGGATGTGTACTCGGCATTCTTTGACAACAACATTATAGACATAAAGGCCCTTAATGCTGCGAATGCAACTGACAATGAAAAGAATGTGTACAACACATTTGTATCAAGCAAGCAGTACACACTCAATGCGCTTTCGGACATTCTGAAGAGCAGTCACACGGAACTGTATAATCTTTCGGATCAGTACAAGGATTATATGGAGTTTATATGTGAGACGCTGAGCTCAAACGGCATATATGACAGCAGTGCAGTGGATAAGGACAGTGACACATATAACAACTATGTAAATGACAAGATATCATTATATGAGTATCTGAAATACTGTATAAGCCAGGGAGTAATAGACATAACCGGCATTCAGACAAGCAGTGATTATTATGATACGGATGAGATATACAATGTTATTGTCGATTATGTACTCAAAGAATTTGAGGATGACCCCGATTTCGACAAACGAGTCTTCAAATATATGATATTATCAGGTGAAATAACAGGTTCTCAGGTAATATACCTGTTATACGACCAGGGAATCCTTAATAGTACAACAGACGAAGATTACGAGGGATTTACGTCAGGAGTCCTCAGCAATTTTGAATTTATTTACAGAAAGATCAAAAAGCTTGAGATAACACCTGCCATGCTTGCTCTTGACCCATGCTCGGGATCCATCGTGGTGGTCGATCCGGCGACAGGAGCTGTAAGGGCTATGGTAAGCTACCCAAGCTACGACAACAACAAGCTCACAAATGTGATCGATCCTGACTATTATGCCAAGATAACAGAAGATAAGACGACCCCTATGTACAATCGTGCAACCATGCAGAGAACTGCACCGGGTTCCACATACAAGATGCTCATTGCTGCAGCAGGTCTGCAGGAGGGCGTTATAGACGTTGGATCAGTGATAACTGATTACGGTACATTCTCAAAGGTTGTTCCTTCACCGGCCTGCTGGCTCAGAAGTGGACACGGAACGCTTGGTCTCGCTGACGCCATAGAGGTATCGTGTAACGGTTTCTTCTATGAGGTCGGATACCGCCTTGCCACAGACAGCAAGGGAGTATATCAGGATGCACAGGGTATAGATAAGATACAGAAGTACGCTTCGTTATTTGGACTTGACCAGAAGTCAGGTGTGGAGATAGAAGAGATGGATCCGCATGTGTCAGATACTGATGCGGTACGTTCTTCTATTGGACAGGGTACAAATAACTATGCGCCTGTCCAGCTTGCCAGATATGTGACAACCATTGCCAATGAGGGCAACTGTTATGACCTGACACTGGTGAACGAGATAAAAAATATAGATGGAAGAACAGTGTATAAGAGTGACAACGTTCCTAAGAATACAGTTGATCTGACGGACAGCCAGTGGGCGGTCATAAAACAGGGAATGCGTCAGATGGTAAGTGACCACACAAGTCCATCGGCTCTTATAAATCAGATAAATGTCAATGTTGCCGGTAAGACGGGAACAGCGGAGGAGGATACCACAAGGCCGGATCATGCTTTATTTGTATCATTTGCGCCTTATGAGAACCCTGAGGTTAGTGTGACATGTGTTATACCACATGGATATACGTCGGGTAATGCCGAGGAGCTTGCCGGAATGGTGTACGCATATATGTATGACCCTGACAAGCTTGATACGCTTGACATAACAGGAAACAACCAGATGTCAGATTAATTGGAGTACCAAAGATATATCACAGAACCTGTGTGTAGGAAATATTATGACAGGAGCAGATGATATGGATGGTATGGACAGATTATCAATCAAGGCAGACAGATCAGGCATAGTTGTCTATGTACCGGCGGCTATGTCTGTAAATGATATCTGCTGCGATCTGTATTGCAGGATCCTCGATAATATAAGTGCCTTCCAGAAAAAAGGAACTGTATGTATATCTTTCAGGGGATGTACCCTGGAGCGTGGAGACACGGAGGAGATAATCAGTTTTTTAAACAGCATTGATAAGATTCATGTCAGATTTGCAGCTAAACCTGACATAGATCAATATACAGGTTCCGGTGTCCAAGATGATGGGGATCGTGAACCACAACAGGCAAAAGTCAGTATGGCTTTGCCGGATATGACTAAAACGCACAGTGACAATGAAAGACCATATATCTTCCGCGGTGACATAGGGAGAAAGCAGACCCTTGAGATCAGGGGAAATGTCATTATCCTCGGAGATGTTGCCAGGGATGCCAGGGTTGTATCCGGTAAGAATATCGTGGTCGTTGGGGAACTGGCGGGAGCTGCCATAGCGGGTAAGCTGGCGGCTGGAAACAATTTCATAATAGCGATGAGAATGTGCCCACAGCTTTTGCAGATAGGAAAAGCGAAAAGTACAGGAATCAGACTTCCGGGTGCAAAAAGAATGCCAATGATAGCTACGAATGATGAAGGGATCATAAATATAACCTACATATGATAGTAAATTTAGGAGGATTTTTATTATGTGTGAAGTTATTGTTGTTACATCAGGAAAAGGCGGAGTTGGCAAGACGACCACATCGGCGAACATAGGAACCGGTCTTGCGTCCCTCGGGAACAGAGTGGTGATGATAGATACAGATATAGGTCTCAGAAACCTGGATGTTGTGCTTGGCCTGGAAAACCGCATAGTCTATAATCTGATAGATGTAATAGAGGGAAACTGCAGATATAAGCAGGCTCTTATAAAGGCGAGGAACTACAACAATCTGTACCTGCTGCCTTGCGCGCAGACCAGGGATAAGACAGCGGTCAGCCCGGAACAGATCATCAAGCTCATAGACGAGATAAGAGACGAGTATGACTACATAATCATTGACTGCCCGGCCGGTATAGAACAGGGCTTTAAGAACGCCATAGCTGCTGCTGACAGGGCTGTCATAGTGACAACTCCCGAGGTCTCGGCCATAAGGGATGCTGACAGGATAATCGGTCTACTCGAGGCGTATGGAATTGAAAAACAGCATCTCATAATCAACAGGATAAGATATGATATGGTCAAAAAGGGCAATATGATGTCCGTCGATGATGTGGTTGATATACTTGCAGTGGATCTGCTTGGAGTGATCGCCGACGATGAGGACATAGTCATATCGACAAACAAAGGAGAACCGGTCGTGTGCAGCAACACGAAATCGGGACATGCATATATGAATATATGCAGAAAGATAGTGGATGATTCCCTTGAAGTTGAAGATTATTATTCAGGGAAGAACCGCTCACTGCGTTCGCTTTTCAGACGTAAAAGAGCCTGAAGGGAGGAATGTGGGGATGAATAAGATATATTTATATAACACAGGAAGTTATGCCAAAGAAAGGCTTATAAGCATGCTGGCTTCAGACAGGATAGGGTGTAATCCGGATTTCCTGGACGATATGAAGCATACCATAAAGCAGGAGATAGACAGATACATCAATGTAAAGGAATCAGATATCGATATCCAGGTCAAGGAGCGTATGCTAGTGGCATATATTCCATTGTTAAGCGTGGATACAGAGAAGAAGGATAACGAATATACATACAGAACAACAGGACGAGGATCAGTGAATTATGAACTTATTCAAGAAGGATCAACTGAACTTAAAACAATTCAGTCTTGATCAGGATCAAAAAAAATACAGTATACTGGATTACAATTTCAAATTGTTTTTCCTGATAATAGCAGCCATGGCCATGGGTACTGTGATCATAGTGAGTGTAGATGAGACAAAACTCACAAAGCAGTTGATCGGTGCCGGGGTGTGTATACTGGGAATGATAATAGTATCACTCATAGACTATAATTTCATATGCAAATACTACATGGTACTATACGCTGCAAATATAGTGCTGCTGGGACTTGTACTGGTGGCAGGATCAGGTGCGGATTCCCATGGAGCCAGCAGATGGTTCCAGATATCCGATTCATTTACCATACAGCCATCGGAGTTTGCCAAGATAATACTGATAATCTGCACGGCTGTTTTTCTTGAAAAGCATGCGGATGACCTGAACACGGCAAAGACGCTGCTGAAGCTTGCAGCTTTCCTTGCAATACCGATCGGACTTATATTTGCCGAGCCGGATCTTTCAACCACGATATGTATATGTGCAACATTGTTTATAGTCATATTTATAGCGGGGCTCTCACTCAAGATAATAGGTATTGCGGTACTGATACTCATACCATTCTTTGGAGGCTTCTTCTGGTATATCCAGCAGGACAACCTGCCTCAGTTTCTGAACGGATATCAGAGGCAGCGTATCCTTGGACATATGTATGGAGGCGGATCCACTCAGGATCAGCAGAACAACTCGATCATGGCTATAGGATCGGGACAGTTGACCGGTAAGGGGATCAACAGCTCTGATGTGGCAACCGTAAAAGATACAAATCTCATATCTGAGCAGCAGACAGACTTTATATTCTCGGCAGTGGGAGAAGAATTAGGTTTCATCGGAAGTGTTATTATTATTGCAATTTTACTGCTCATAGTGTTACAATGTATTAGGGTTGCTAGGCGTTCCGGTGATAAAAAGGGCATGTATATAGCAACAGGTATGGCAGCACTGGTCAGCATCCAGTCATTTATCAATATTGGTGTTGCCACATCCATACTTCCGAACACGGGATTACCTTTGCCATTCATAAGTTACGGACTGAGTTCACTCGTCAGTTTGTGTGCCGGAATGGGCATGGTTCTCAATATAAATTTGCAAAAGAAAAAGTATTAGGAGGATTTTCATGAATATTGGTTTGATAGCACATGATGCTAAGAAAAAACTGATGCAGAACTTCTGTATAGCATATAGAGGAATTCTTAATAAGCATGAGCTTTACGCAACAGGAACTACCGGAAGACTTATTGAGGAGGTTACCAATCTTACAGTTCACAAATATATTGCAGGACATCTTGGCGGTGAGCAGCAGCTCGGATCACAGATAGAGAACAATGACATCGATATGGTCATCTTTCTGAGAGATCCGCTTCATCCAAAGAATCATGAACCTGATATAAACAACATATTTACATTGTGTGATACACATAATATTCCGCTTGCGACTAATCTGGCAACTGCCGAGCTTCTTATACTGGCACTTGACAGAGGAGATCTTGACTGGCGTGAATTCTACAAGTAAATATATTTCAGCACCGTTATCAGGCTGTTGAATATATTTCGGAGGTTATATTATGTTTAATCAAAGCAGAATAGGAAAATACATGCGAAGAAGTATCTCGTTGATACTTGTGTTGTCCATGGTTCTTCTGACCGGCTGCGGAAGCAAGACCTACAAAGCTGGAAAACAGCTCGACATAGGTGTACTGCCTGATCTTCCGGTGTATGGGGAGCTTGGAATGGCATACGATAACGCTGTGATAGCACAGGGCGAGGAGATAGATGCCGCAAACTACAACGGATGTTATGCCGCTATGCTTGTCGATGAGACGACCAAGGATACCATAGTGGCCCATAATGTACATGGAAAGATATATCCGGCAAGTATGACCAAGATCATGACAGGTATACTCGTTATGGAGAGCATAGAAAAGGGAGATATATCCCTTGACGATGTGGTAACTCTCAACAGAAAGGTCACATTTGACGATTGGGATGCCATGGCCAGTGACCTGGTCGGAGGCTGCAGCCTGACGGTCAAGAACCTGCTGTACGGTCTCATGATAACATCATACAATGACTGTGGTGTTATACTTGCAGAGCTGATAGCCGGCAGCGAATCAGCATTTTGTGACATGATGAATGAAAAGGCGAAGGAGATCGGTGCGACAAATACCCACTTTGTCAACTGTCACGGACTTCACGACGATGACCATTACACTACAGCGTATGATCTGTATCTTATAATAAAGGAATTTTCAAAGCATGACCTTGCGTATGTGATAGATTCACTTGATACATATGATTTCACATACACGGATGCAGATGGCAATGAACAGGTGGTAACCATAGAGCCGACAAACGAATTCTTAACTGGTGAGGTAAATCTTCCAGATGGATACTCGATAGGTTCGTGGAAGACCGGAACCACAGAGGAGGCACTCAACTGTCTTATCATGGAGCTTAAGAACGATTCCACCGGTGAAGAGTATATTGCTCTTGTAGCCGGAGCAGATGGAAAAGAGGCACTGTACAGCGCCATGACTGAACTTATAAATAAGGCAAAGTGATGTGTGTATCTGACATATATGATACGGACATTATTTGTATAAATTTTACATCAAGATTCAGGAGGCATGAAAAATGATTCACATTATTGCAGGAGATAAGGGTAAGGGAAAGACAAAGGCACTGATAGATAAGGTCAACAATGAAGTAAAGGTTGTTTCCGGTACGGTAGTATTTCTTGATAATAACAACAAGCATCTCTATGAGCTCAGCAACAGAGTCAAGATGATCAACTGTACAAGCTATGGAATTAGCAAGCTGGATTCGTTCACCGGATTCGTGCGAGGAATAATCTCCCAGAACAGTGATATTGAGAAGATTTATATAGATAATTTTAAGACGGTTGCATACGTTGGAGAGTCACATATCGTTGAGGCATTGGACGAGATAAAGAACATATCCGATATGTTCAATGTTGATATAGTGATCTGTCTGGCAACAGATGTCAATGACGTACCAGAGGATTTCAAGGACTGCGTTATTGCGGCATTATAAGCTGGATGCCGCCTTATATTTCAGATAGAATGTGGTTGGCATATGTATGTTGCCAGCCATTTTCTGTGCCAGAGTAAATTACGGGAGACATATTATGGCGACAATAAAACGAAAAAAACAAAAGAGAGAAATAGAGCTTCCAAAGCTTAAAATGCCGGGATTTGGAACATTCCTTTTTGCACTCGTATTCATATATATACTCATCAGGGTCGTTGCGTATGTGAATGATTCTGATCCGATAATATTCACGGTTGAGCAGAGTACGTACGATACCGATTTCACGGCTACAGGGCTTGCGGTAAGAAGTGAGACTGTCATAACCGCCTCGGCGACGGGAACGCCATGCTACTATATAAGAGATGGCGAGAAGGTATCCAAGGGTGCAAATATATATGCCATCGACAGCTCGGGCTCCATGCAGGCAGCAATGAGCGACATGCAGGAGAATGGTTCAGCACTTCTCACGAGCGCAGATTACACAAGTCTGAACAATCAGATAAAGATGTTCAAAAATGGATTTTCGGCATCCAATTTTGGTAATGTATATAATTTCAAGACAAGCATCGACAACAAGCTTTTAGAGTTCTATGAGGAGCTTGCTCTTGAGCAGGTCAGCAATGGTTCTTCATCATTTTCACTTGATGCCCAGAAGGCGCCATTCAGTGGACTTGTCACATACTATCAGGATGGATATGAGAGCGTCGATGTGAAGAATCTGACACCTGAGCTTTTTGATAAAACTGTGTATACAAAACAGTCACTCAAGTCAGATGACCAGGTTTCTGCGGGCAGCGCTGTATGTAAGCTTATCAACGATGAGGAATGGAATATTGCCATATCGCTCAGCAAGGATGAATTTGACAAGGTTACACAGAATGAATATGCTTCATTTACCATCAATAATTCGAGCAGAAGGATCAGATCGACATACGATAAGATCGAAAAAGATGGTCATTATTATATAGTGGTATCATTCAACAAATATATCGCGCAGTATGTAAATGAAAGATTTCTGGACATCAACTTCATGTTTGAGGAATCCAACGGTCTGAAGATACCGGCTTCATCCGTAATAACAAAGGATGTATATATGATACCTGTGGATTACCTGACAGGAGGCAGTGGTGATTCAGATCTGACTCATTTTAATCAGGTAACATATGGCAATTCGGGAAGCACTTCAATAAAACAGATATCACCGATAATATATTTTACCGACAAGAGATTCTGTTATGTTGATCCGTCAAGTATAGATTCAGATGCGGTACTGCAGAAGAATAATTCCAAGGATACATTTTCCGTTGCCACAGCCGCCAAGTATACGATGGATGGTGTTCTGTGTGTATCAAGAGGAACTACGGAATTCAGAAGAATAGAGGTTATCGTATCGGGCGATGATTACTCGATCATCAAGCCGGATCTTTCATATGGAATATCCAGATATGACAGAATATTACTGGACGGACATTCCATGAAAGAGGGAGAGCTTATATATCAATAGTACAGACACAGGAGATGATAATATGCTTAAAGAAAATTACGAAAAAGTAAAAGAGAACATAGTCAGGGCATGTGAAAAGGCCGGCAGATCACCGGAGGATGTCACTCTGATCGCCGTTAGCAAGACAAAGCCTTTGTCAGATATAGAGGAATTGCTCAGTGATACGGATGCCGTTGATTTTGGTGAGAATAAGGTTCAGGAGCTTGTGGACAAATACGAGAATGTCTCAAGACCTGTAAACTGGCATATGATAGGTCACCTGCAGACGAACAAGGTAAAATACATTGTAGATAAGGTGTGTATGATACACTCTGTTGATTCGTTAAATCTTGCCAAAACCATTGAGAAGGAGGCTGCAAAGCATGATGTCACAGTCAATATTCTCATTGAGGTAAATGTTGCACAGGAAGAAACAAAATTTGGACTGTCATGCGACGAGGTACTTCCGCTTATCCAGGAGATAAAAGATTTCCCTCATATCAGAGTTAAGGGTCTTATGACTATCGCTCCATTTGTGGATGATCCCGAGGACAACAGGGTCTATTTCCGCAAATTGAAAGATTTATCACTTGACATACAATCTAAAAACATTGATAATATCGATATGAGCGTCTTGTCGATGGGTATGACAAACGACTATGAAGTTGCAGTTGAAGAAGGTGCAACGTTGGTTAGAGTTGGCACGGGAATATTCGGTGCCAGAAATTATAATATTTAAAGGAGAACAATCATGGCAAAGGGAAATACAAAGAAAAGTTTTCTTGATTATTTCAAATTAAGTGATTCAAGCGACGATGACTTTGATGATGATTTGTTTGATGAAGATGAAGATGACTATGAAGATGAAGACGATATGGACAATCGCTTAGATGATGAGTACGATGATGAGGATGATTACGATGCGCCTCAGACAGAGTCCAGAGTGAAGGCTTCACCGCTCAAGTCCTTTAATAAGTACAAAGGTTCTGCATCATCTGACAATGGAGCGGCCAGATCAAAAGCTGCAAGATCTTCTCATGGTCAGCAGTCAGGAGCAGGTAATGGAAAGCTCGTATCGATCAACAGCAGATCCAGAGCAATGGATGACAGTGAAGTATTTGTTATCAAGCCGGACGAGTTTGACGATGCGCAGATGATAATCGATCATCTCAATCGAGGACAGATAATCGTAATAAACATGGAGGATCTTGATCTTCCAACTGCACAGAGAATAGCGGATTTCATTGGAGGAGCAAGTTATGCTGTGGATGGTCTGTTTCAGGCTATTTCGGGCAACATATTCCTTGCCACACCTAACGGAACCTACGTATCTGGTGATTTAAGGGAGGAATTGGCTGGAGGATCTCTTCAGGGGGAAACTCTTTCAAGTAAGGCAACTTACTAATATATGTTTTTACGGGGGATTACATATGCTTACACCAGTTGATTTACAACAGAAGAAGTTCACGCATGGAATGGGATATGCGCGAAAAGATGTAGATGCATTTTTTGACATAGTTGTGCTCAGCTACACAGAACTGTATAAGTCCAATGCAGATCTTACCAATCAGGTAAAAACTCTGACTGACAGTTTAGTACATTACAGAACAACCGAGTCAAAGCTTCAGAAATCTCTCATGCTAGCAGAGAAGAATGCTGAGGAGTCTACAAAGAACGCCACTGATAAGGCGAGACTGATAGAGAATGATGCCAAGATCAAGGCTAATAATATAGTGCAGGAGGCCAGGGAGGAGCTTGAGCGCATAGAGGGAAGTATTGATGGAATAAAACAGCAGTACAAGGACTATGTATGTGCATTTAAGGCTCTCATGGAAGCTCATATGAATTATCTTGCCCAGAATCCTATCAATGAGGAGATGGGGCTTAATTTCGATGATGTATTAAGCGAGGGCAGTTCAAATGCTTCTTATTCACAGTCTACACAGAGCGCAGCCGTGAATTCGTTTATGAACTCTTATGATGGCGATCCACAGGGACGTGAGGAGTCAACTCTCGGATCAGGCGGAGGTTCAGCCATGGGTGATTCTACACTTGGCGGTGCCGGCGGCGGAAACGTCACAAGTGATTCGTCTGTATACACAAAGAATCTTGGCGGTAAGTCATTTGTTAATCCGTTTGGAAACTAACAATATATTTTATACTAAGGGAGAATGTTTATATGTGTAATGCACTTACAGTTCATCTGAATGATGAACCAATCTATGACATTTTCTTTGCAAACGATTTTAATTCCCTGCCTGAGCTTTTAGCCGGACAGGGAATTGCTGATAGAAGGGTATGTATTGTTACAGAGAGTAATGTTGCACCTCTTTATCTCGATGAGATCAGGAATCAGCTTGATGGAAAATGCAAAGAATTGATATCTATTGTATTTGAGGCCGGTGAGTCTCAGAAGAATCTTGATACAGTAAAGATGATCTACGAGAAGCTTATTCTTGCAAAGTTTGACAGAAAAGATCTTCTGGTGGCTCTTGGAGGCGGCGTGACGGGCGATATAACCGGATTTACTGCAGCAACATATCTCAGAGGCATAGACTTTGTACAGATACCTACAAGCCTTCTGGCACAGGTGGACAGCAGTATCGGTGGAAAGACAGGCGTTGACTTTGATTCATATAAGAACATGGTCGGAGCCTTTCATATGCCAAAGCTTGTGTATATCAATGTGTCAACACTCACCACGTTATCCAATGAGCAGTTTATTTCGGGAATGGGTGAGATCATAAAACATGGACTCATAAAGGATTCTGCATATTTTGACTGGCTTATGGAAAACCACGACAGAATACTTGCAAGGGATAAGGATGTTCTGATGGAGATGATCAGGGTGAGCTGCAACATCAAGAGAGTTGTTGTGGAGAACGATCCTACGGAGAAGGGCGACAGAGCTCTGCTCAATTTTGGACATACTCTTGGACATGCCATAGAGAGATACCTCGACCTTAAGCTGAGTCATGGAGCATGTGTCGGCATCGGATGCTGCCTTGCGGCTGTTATCTCATACAACAGGGGTGACATCACAGAGGACGAGATTCATAAGATCATACACGCATTTGATATGTTTGGTTTCCCTACTCTCAAGGACTACCCTGTCGATGCAGATGCTGTCATAGAGTACACTAAGAACGATAAGAAGATGGTTGGGGACAAGATAAAATTTATCCTTCTTCACACTATTGGCGATGCATATATCAATACCGATGTCGTTCCTGATGATATGAAAAAGGCATTTGAGTGGCATTGATATTGAAAGGAGGAACGGATATTATGAAAAAGAGAATACCGATGGCTATACTTGCCATTATTATTCTTACAGCTTTAGATCAACTGGTGAAACATCTCATATCCACCAACTTTCAGGTTGGACAGACAAGGAAAATAATTGACGGAGTTTTCCAGCTCAACTATGTTCAGAACAGAGGTGCGGCCTGGGGAAGTTTATCAGGTAAGATCGTTTTCCTGCTTGCGATAACATTTGTGATCCTGCTTGCGGCTATATATGTATACATCAGGCTTGCAGGCAATCAGAAAAAGAAATATACACCGCTCAGGATATCACTGGTATTTCTCATATCGGGAGCTGTCGGCAATATGATCGACAGAGTTGCCCGTGGATATGTGGTTGACATGTTTGACTTCTGCCTTATCAACTTCCCGGTATTCAATGTCGCAGATATATTTGTCACATGCAGTTTTATTGTTATCGTTATTCTGGTGCTGTTCAAATATAAGGATGATGAGCTCTCAGAGATCATACACAAAAAACAGACAGATGGACAGGAATAGTATATGGAAGAATATAACATCGAAGCCAGCGGCGACTGGGCAGGGAAAAGAATAGACAAGGTTCTAAGCGGGTATTTCAGCGATTATTCAAGATCTTTCATAAAGAAGTTATTTGATGACGGATATATCCAAGTCAACGGTAAGGCTTCAAAGCCGAGCTACAGTGTACGTACCGGAGATATTTTTGATATATCAGTGCCGGATCCGGTCAGCATTGACATTGAGCCTGAGAATATACCGCTCGACATCATATATGAGGATGATGACGTGATACTTGTGAATAAACCCAAGGGAATGGTGGTCCATCCGGCACCGGGGCATTACAGTGGAACTCTGGTCAACGGACTGATGTACCATTTTAAGGATTCCCTTTCCGGTATAAATGGAGAATTCAGGCCGGGAATCGTTCACAGGATAGATATGGATACAACAGGTGTACTTGTGGTGTGTAAGAACGATAATGCCCATAGATCACTGTCTGCGCAGCTTCACGAGCATAGTATAACCAGAAAGTATTATGCCATAGTCCATGGAAATATCGCACAGAATGATGGTACTGTGGATGCGCCGATCGGAAGAAGTCCTAAGGATCGGAAGAAGATGGCGATCAATACCAGAAATGGCAGACATGCCGTCACACATTACAGGGTTCTGGAGCGTTTTGGAGGAAAGTATACCTTTATTGAGTGTCAGCTTGAGACCGGCAGAACACATCAGATCCGAGTTCATATGGCATCCATTGGACATCCCATACTTGGAGATGAAGTTTATGGACCGAAGAAATGTCCGTTTAAGCTACAGGGACAGACACTGCATGCTGGTATTCTCGGTTTTGAACATCCCTCAACCGGGGAATACGTTGAGTTCAAGGCTGATCTGCCGGAATATTTTGAAGATCTTATAAAGAAGCTAAAACTGATAAATTAATATAATGTAACAAACGAGTATAGACAATTGTCACAAATTACGTGCAATTGTCTATACTTTTTTATTTACAGTTTATTGTATAAATGTTATAATAACCCATATAGGAATTTAAGTATTTTGTACATAAGTAATATATTTTGATATTTCTTACATGGAGAATACGAGAAGATGGGAGTGGTTACTATGGCAGAGAAGAAGATTATTACTATAGGTAGACAGTTCGGAAGTGGAGGCAAGCAGATCGGAGAAGCTCTTGCAGAAAAGATGAACATACCATTTTACGACAAGGAGTTACTTAAAGAGGCAGCAAAGGACAGTGGAATATGTGAAGAGATTTTTGACAGCTTTGACGAAAAGCCTACGAATAGCTTTCTTTACTCACTGGTGATGGATCCATATTCACTGGGATTTGGCAATTCAACAGAGCTTCCTCTCAACCACAAAGTTTTCCTTGCGGCATTTGACACCATCAAGAATCTTGCAGAGAAAAATGGTTCATGTGTATTTGTCGGCAGATGTGCTGATTACGCACTCAGGGATATGGACAACGTGGTGAATGTATTCCTGTATGCAGACATGGATGACAGAGTAGCCAGAATCGCCAAGAAGTACAACATAAGTGAATCGAAGGCCAAGGATATGATCAAGAAGGAAGACAAGGCCAGAGCTTCATATTACAACTATTATACATCCAAGAGATGGGGCGAGATGAAGGGATACGACATATGTATCAATACTTCGAAGTACGGCATAGATAAGACGATAGATCTGTTATATGACATTGTAAATAATTATTGATCTCAGACATGAATTATTATTGAAAATTGTAATATTATCATCATAATAATGTCATTATAAAATCTTATATGTAAAGATCTTGTATATAAAAATGACAGTAGGTTGTTTGTTAAACGCTTACTGTCATTTTTGTTTTGTGATTGGCTTCATTTTTTATATCTATAAGCTATTAATCAGTGCCTTGACCATCCGTCTATTCTGGCACCCTCGATGGAGGAAAATATACGATCTTTTACATCAGGCACGCGTACTTTGAGTTCGTCTATAATGTCTTTGCTTTCCTGACGCTTTGTGACGCCGTCAGCGGGACAAGGGTTCTTGCAGACTGGAAGATCGTTGGCGCGTGCAAATGCTCTTATTTCGCCTTCCAGGGCGTATATAAGAGGTCTTATGAGTGTGATACCTGATTTCCCGAGATGAGTGACAGGAGAGAAGGTGTGAATGCGCCCCTCATACAGCATGGACATCAGGAAGCTGTCTATAACGTCATCCTTGTGATGGGCATATGCGATCTTGTTGCAGCCAAGTTCTGCAGCACAATCATTGAAGGCTCCTTTACGCATACGGCTGCAGAGTGAGCATGGATTAGGCTCCTTCCTGTAATCGAAAACGATCTCGCCTATATGAGTTTTGCAGACCGTATAATTGACGCCAAGTGACTCGCAATATTCCTTAAGTCTGGACGTGTCAAAATCCTTAAATCCAAGATCTACGGTTATAGCTTCAAGTTCAAATGGTATGGGATAAAACTTTTTCAGTTTGGACATTGCATATAAAAGTGTCAGACTGTCTTTGCCTCCGGATATTCCTATGGCTATCTTGTCACCGGGACTGATCATATCGTAATCAGTTATAGCTCGTCTTGTATATGATAAAAGCTTTTGTGATTTCATAAAAATACTCCTTAAGTTAACATAGTATTATTATGGTTTAATTGTGCGTTTTTCACGAAGCTGTACTTCGTTCCTGAAACGACGTTTTCTGTCCTCATCCATATCAGCGTAGTGTTTTCTTGTTGTATTTACATCCGAGTGGCCTAATACGTCCGCCACCAGGTATATGTCGTCTGTAGCCCTATAAAGCTCAGTGCCAAACGTACTCCTAAGTTTGTGAGGCGTTATATGCTTTAAAGGAACGGAGGTAAGAGAGTATTTTTTTACAATATTCTCAACTGATCTGACAGATATTCTTTTTAATTGACCGGACAGAAATAATGCATCCTCATGGCCTTTTTCCGGTATCAGTTTTTTCCTTTCATCAAGATATTCGAGCAAAGCTTCACTTGCCTCATCACTGAAGTATACGTATGCCTCCTTGCCACCTTTTCGAACGATCTTAATCCGCATATTATCGAAATCAACGTCACGAATATCAATTCCAACGCATTCGGATACACGCATGCCGGTGCTGAGCATAAGTGATAAAAGTGCCAGGTCACGGACTTTATTTTTCTCATGATATTTTTTCTGGCGTTCAGTCAGGCCGCTGCCATACTCAACATTATCAAGAAAATCTGCAACCTCGTTTGGCTCCATTCGTATAATTTTCTTATCGTGTATCTTCGGCATGTCGACCTTTTCTGCAGCGTTTGAGCTTATACGGTCGTTTTTATACAGGTATGCAAAAAATACCCGGAGTGCAGATAATTTGCGTTTTAACGCCTGTTCACCGTTGGTGTATGTACGTCCGTTTTTAGTGTAAAGCTTCATGGCATGCAGGAACTCCTCGATGTCCTCGGCCTCAAGTCTGCTGAGATCCTCAGTAGTAATATCAAGTGGAGTTTTATCACGAAAGAATGGGTTATTTTCACATAAATACTCGTAGAATGTTTTTATATCCCTGGCGTAACCAAGGCGTGTTCTTGTAGATGTAGTATTCTCAATTCCACGAAAAGCGATCGTTGCGTATTGTGGTAACTCGGAAAGAATATCTCTGAGCAATAATATATTATTCTCATCGACCTGTTTGTTGTATGGCTTGGCTGGCATCGTATATTGAAACCTCCTGATATATGTTAATTTGTAGGTATATTCATGTATATGACTAAATGGATTATAGCATAATCTAATAAAATATGCTATATTTTTTCGTAAAACCTGAGTTTAGCGAATAGATACATATAGACTAAAATACATTCCAACTGCACTGCTTTCACTGATTCTTACGACTCTCTAAGCAAAAATCTAAACAGAAAACGCATATAGAATCTATCATTTAATAGAATCTATATGCGTTGATCAAGAACATCTAATTCCTTGTTTAATTGAGATCAGTCACTTCATAATATGGTATTACCAGGTTTGTTCCGGCTACTATCGATGAATCGTTGTTCAGATTGTTGATCGAGACAACTTCATCGATATAATCCTGGGTTGATGTGTATTCAGCAGTCATATACTTCTGAGCTATATCCCAAAGTGAATCGCCAGACTCAACGGATATACATGTGTAATACTTGGTGCTGGCATTGGTGGCATCAGCTTCGGATGCATCCATGTGTGTGATAGAAACATATAATACTGCTGCTATGATTATGGCTACAATTATTGTCACCTTTTTATTGCTAATGAAATTAAATAATCTATTCATCTCTATCCCTCCTGAACGTATGTTTGTTACTATGTTCGTATTATACCGAACAGATGTTTTGTTGTCAAGTGATTTTCGAACACTTGTACGACTGCAGTTCGTATTGTAACTCTGAATCCTTAATACTCCTATATTATGCACTATCAAGTGTCCATTTTTATTCCCACGAAAGAATAGATCCGGTCAAGAATACTCAAAACAAAGCATAATTAAAACAGAACATTCGTTTGCAATGTCAGAACATATGTGCTATCATATTTTGTATATAACAGATTTTGTTAAATAGAATTTATTTGTGGAGGTTCAATATACATGGGAAAAGGAAAGATATCTGATAAACAGACAGAGATTTTGGAATATATCAAGGAAGAACAGCTTAAGAAGGGCTATCCACCTTCAGTAAGAGAGATCTGCAAGGCTGTTGGACTCAAGTCTACATCATCAGTACATGCTCATCTCGCATCTCTTGAGGAGAACGGATATATAAGGCGTGATCCAACAAAACCAAGGGCTATAGAGATAATAGATGATGATTTTGCATTGTCAAGGCGTGAGGTTATCAATATACCTGTTGTTGGACAGGTTGCAGCGGGACTCCCTATCCTTGCCACACAGAATATTATGGATTATTTTCCTGTTCCACCGGAATATTTACATAACACCAATAATCAGACGTTCATGCTTCGAGTTAAGGGCGAAAGTATGATCAACATCGGAATCAACGATGGTGATCTCCTTATTGTTGAACAATGCTCTTCTGCTTCCAATCGTGATATTGTGGTTGCACTTATCGATGACGGGGCTACAGTAAAGAGATATTTCAAGGAGAATGGTCATATAAGACTTCAGCCGGAGAATGATTATATGGATCCAATTATCGTAGACCACTGCGATATACTCGGAAAGGTTATCGGATTATTCAGGCAGATGTAATTACAATATAATATAATACATCCATTAAGAAAGAGATCCCCAGGTCAACATACGTCAGCAACATTTACGTATATGGCCTGGGGATCAATTTATGTCATTTTAGTATATGTGCTTATCAGCATTCTGTTCTGCTATCTGTTTGAATTCCTTGAAATGAGCCTGGAATAATAATACCACCTTTGGATCAAACTGTTTACCGCTCTGGCTTACTATCTCGGTATAAGCCTCCTCCATAGACCAGCCTTTCTTGTAGTATCTTGCTGATGTAAGGGCATCGAATACATCACATACAGCCATAAGCCTGCTGATATATGCGATCTCTTCTCCCTTCATATGCAGATATCCAGAGCCATCCCACTTCTCATGATGTTCCTTGGCGATCGTTCTTGCAATCTGAAGGATCTGTCCCGGACATTTTGAGAGAAGTGCATCACCATATAATACATGACTCTTCATAATGGCGAACTCCTCATCAGTAAGACGGGAAGGTTTGTTGAGTATTTCTTCGCTGATCATCAGTTTGCCGATATCGTGCATCATGGCTGCGGTTGACAGCATGTCAACATAATCGTCATCAAAACCGGATGCCTTTCCAAGAACCTCCATGTATTTTGCAACTCTCTTGATGTGCTCACCTGTTGATTTGGACTTGCTCTCTGAGAGCTCGGCAAACGCATATATGAGCTCTTTCTGATTGGTCTTTACCTCTTCTGAATGTTCTATTACATTGTTAAGCATCGTTGAGTTTCTTGATACTATGAAATAAGAAACAAATGACATGAGGAATATTGCTATAACGCATGGTGCTATGACAAGTATCATATTATCTGCAAAATCATCATGTGCAGGTGGAACAACCAGATCACATAATTTGTAATTCACTATATCTGCCGCAAACACACCAACAGTAGATAAAAGTGCAGTATAGAGAACCATTGTCTTATTGTAATAAAGGGAAGCTACAAGCATAGGAAAGATCCAGACGATCATAGCAGTGTATGATAAAGTAGTATTTAGTATAGAGCAAATGAGTACTGCCAGTGCAATTACTACATATTTGATGCATTTGCTCTCGTTGTTCTTGAGAACATCAATAAAAATCGTAGGTATAAGCGTCAGAATACAACACACACCCATGCATGAACACAGGATCACAATATTGCACTGTCCTCCGATATATGTAAACACCCAGTATAGAAGTATCAATATCACGAAAAGCCTCATACATTTTGAGGCTATATGATTGATCTTTATATAATTATCACTTAAAAGTCTATTACTCTCCATGCTTTAATCCCCAAATCTCACTTGCATCAAGCAAGCATCTTAAAACCCCTGTGATCTCACATTTTATAAATTGTCCGGAGATATCTGGTCTCCGTCGCTCCATATCTTTTCAATATTGTAGAATCTCCTGGATTCCTCAGAAAATATATGGATTATTATATCATAATAGTCCAGTAAAATCCATCCACCTTCAGAATATCCCTCCACTCCCTTGTGGGAATATCCTGCTTCGTGCATATTGTCCTCAACATTGTCGCTGAGTGCTTGGACCTGCTTTTTGTTTGTTCCATCAGCTATCACGATATAATCACATAATGTTGATATTTTGCTTATATCTATTATCTTGATGTCGAATGCTTTTTTATCCTCAAGTGCAGCGCATGCTATCTTGAGCATTTCTCTTGAATCTGCCATATTAGTCCTCACTGTTCAATGATGTATAGTAATTATATGTCCGGATAGACATCTCATCCGTGTCACCACAATTGCCACTGTCCAGATAATTCAAAGTATTCTTTAATATGTGAACAATAGAAACATCTATATCTGTAAATGCCTCACGTCTTATCTCCTCTATCTCAGGTAGAGGCTTACGGTTTGGCTCTATATAGTCAGCCACAAAAACAATCTTTTCCAGAAGCGACATAGCCGGTCTTCCAGTGGTGTGGAATTCTATAGCCGATAGTATGTCCTCATCGTCAACTCCGTATTTTTCTCTTGCGTAAAATGCTCCCAGCTTTGCGTGTAAAAGCTCAGGGTTAGCGAGTTCGACCTTGCTTATTGGAAGTTCGTGTTTTTTGCATCTCGCTATCTTTTCGTCTGCAGACAGACATTTGGCGCAGTCATGTAGAAGTCCGGCTGTCAAAGCTTTGTTCACATCTGCTCCGTGAACCATGGCCAGGCAGCCTGATACATATTCCACACCAAGTGAATGTTCAAATCTTTTCTTTGTGAGCTTGTTTTCAAGGTGCTCCCGCATCTCAAATCTGTTCATCTTATCTCCTATCTGTTGCAAATGTTCAAGTATAAGTAATCAAGTACAAGTATTTAATATATGTTATTACACCTTCCAGATCAAACGTTATATAGACCATTGTTCTTGATATATGTCATCACGTTATCGGGAACCATGTCCCTGATATCTCCTCCTGACTTCACAGCAGCTCTTATATCACTTGAGGATATATCGTGCTGGCGGATGTACTCCCGACGGATATCGGAAGCCGGAAACAGGCTGTGCAGGCTTGCTATCTTGTCGTTGATCATCTCCTCAGGAGCTCCAATTCTTGTTGTGACAAGCAGCGTTGCAAGCCCTGATATGATGTCAGGTCTGTGCCAACGGTCAAAATACATAATGGAATCCCCTCCCATAATAAAATACCAGTGAACGTCTGGATATAACTCGTGAAGGGCCTCAAGTGTATCTGAGGTGTATGTGATTCCGGGACGTTTAATCTCAAAATCAGAATACTCCAACCCATTTATGCCATCTATGGCAAGTTTTATCATATTGATCCGGTGATCTGCAGAAACTTCATTGGAAATATTTTTATAACCAGGCTTATTGTTGGGCATCACAAGCACTTTATCCAGTCTGAACTGTTCCAGTGCCTGTACGCCAAGCTCTATATGTCCATTGTGTATAGGATTGAATGTTCCGCCGAGTATACCTACATGTCCTGCTTTTTGTGCCAGCATGACTTATTCCCCCTATGGAAGCTCGATCTTCTTATGTTCCTTAGATTCCTTGTACAGAACAATCTTTCTACCGATCACCTGAACTACCTGTGAGTGGGTTCTCTCACCGAGCATTGCTGCTATCTCACGAGGATCGTCAAGACAGTTCTTGAGAACAGAGATCTTGATGAGCTCTCTCGCCTCAAGAGCCTCTGCAACAGATTCTGTGAACTCAGGTGTGAGTGATGATTTGCCTATGTTGAGTATAGGCTGGGTGGTCTGTGCCAGTCCCTTTAAATATGCTCTCTGTTTGCTATTCATATATATTTATTCCTTTACTTATAATAATCAAATTCAAGGAAATACATTCTTACAGTATCTCCGTCTACACAACCAAGTTTCTCAAGCTGTGCAAGTATTCCGTTGTCTCTGAGGAACTTCTGGAAGAAATCAAAGCCCTTCTCAGACTCAAGGTTCGTATATCCGAGCATCTTCTCGATTCGTGGACCCTCGACGATATATACGCCCTCCTCCTCGTCTGACTTTCTGACTTCAAATGGAAGCTCAGGATCATCCTGCATGGACAGATCTATCTCAGGCTCGAATTCTATGATCTCCCTAGGAGACTGCTTTACAAGATCGTTGACATACCAGAGAAGTTCCTTGATTCCCTTTCCTGATACTGCAGAAATAGGGAATATCTTATATCCCTTATCCTCTGGGAATTCCTCTCTAAGCATCTCTATGACAGTCTCATAGCCCATATCATCCAGAAGATCGACCTTGTTGGCTGCTATAACCTGTGGACGGTTCTCGATGTCTTTATTGTACTTCTTGAGCTCTTCATTGATTACGTGGATATCATTGATCGGATCTCTTCCATCCACCGAGGCTGCATCCACGATGTGGATTATAACCTTTGTACGCTCTATATGTCTTAAGAACTGGAGCCCAAGTCCGGTTCCCTCAGATGCCCCCTCTATGATACCCGGAATATCCGCGATCACGAAGCCGTTCTTGTCTCCGAGATCAACCACACCAAGGTTAGGAACCAATGTGGTGAAATGATATGCCGCGATCTTAGGGCGGGCATTCGTAACTCTTGCAAGGAAAGTTGATTTACCTACACTTGGGTATCCGACAAGTCCTACGTCAGCTATACACTTGAGTTCAAGATCTACTGTAAGCTCCTTAGCTGGCTGTCCCGGCTGTGCATATTTCGGCGCCTGCATGGTGGAGGTGACATATGTTCTGTTGCCACGGCCACCACGGCCTCCTTTAAGGAAAACAACAGGTTCCTTCTTGTAGGCCATATCTAGAATAACCTTACCTGTCTCTGAATCTTTGACAACAGTTCCAGGTGGAACCTTGAGCACGATATCGGCACCATTGCTGCCATGGCAGTTCTTCTTGCCGCCCTCTTCACCGTCTCCGGCTCTGTATTTTGTTACATGTCTATAGTTAGTGAGCGTGTTCATTCCCTCGTCGACAACAAAGATAACGTCACCGCCATTACCTCCGTCGCCACCGTCAGGACCGCCGTTTGGAACATATTTCTCTCTTCTGAAGGATACATGTCCGTCACCGCCCTTGCCTGATCTCACATATATTCTGGCTCTATCGGCAAACATAATATACCGCCTTTCTATGTCAGATATTCTATACCGAATATTCAATGTCTAAACTACCTGTGTCAAGTTCTGCAGATACATCTGCACACTATTTCATAGTATACCCCATATCTGCACTTTTGTCTGTAAAAAAAGACTGGAATAATAAAAATTACTCCAGTCTCTTGATAGTATTACTTATATATATCCAATATTACTCGTTAACTACTGGATAGATAGAAACCTGCTTCTTGTCTCTACCCTTTCTCTCAAATCTAACGATACCATCAGCTGTAGCGAACAGTGTGTCATCTCCGCCGATACCAACGTTAAGACCTGGGTGAATCTTTGTTCCACGCTGTCTGTAAAGGATGTTACCAGCCTTTACGAACTGACCGTCAGCTCTCTTAGCACCAAGTCTCTTGGACTCTGAGTCTCTGCCGTTCTTTGTAGAACCTACACCTTTCTTATGAGCGAAAAACTGAAGTTCCATCTTCATCATGTCAATTACACCTCCTTAAAGGTCATACAAATATAATCGCCATAGGATTCTTCAATTCCGGATATACCGATCACAAGCGCCTGCATCAAAGTCTGTGCCTTTACATCAGTTGCCTCTGTGAACATGAAATCCATGTGTCCGCTCTCCTGATCACAGTCAAGTGTGAAACTCACATCTGAAAGTTTTTCAACAGAGTTCAAGATGGTTATCGTGATCGCTGAAACAGCGCTACAGACGATATCCTGTCCAGGATCATCATATTCCGCATGTCCATCTGTCTTAAATCCTATATATTCCGAATTGCTGTTCTGATAAATAACTACATCAATCATGTCTTATAATCGATACAATCAATACCAATTAAGCGTTGATCTTCTTGATCTCAACCTTAGTATATGACTGTCTGTGACCATTCTTCTTGTGATAGCCAGTCTTTCTCTTGTACTTGTAAACAATAACTTTCTTAGACTTGCCTTCACCAACTACTGATGCTGTTACAGATGCATTAGCAACTGCATCTCCACACTTAACGTCTGAATCAGTGCTTACTAAGATAACATCATCAAATGTTACTTCGCTTCCAGCCTCTGCTGCGAGCTTCTCAACCTTGATTACGTCTCCTTCAGCTACCTTGTACTGCTTACCGCCTGTTGCTATAATTGCGTACATGGTTAATACCTCCTTAATCAAACTCGCCAGTTTTGGTGGTGTCTGTTGACACACTTATACCTAACTGTGCGGCATACTCATATAATCTACCATTGAGATGATTATTTGTCAATAATTTTCTGATATATTTTTACAATATTTTTGATTTATTTTCATCAAAGCTTAACCATTTCGTGAAGCGGTCTCTTTAACTTCTTTCTGGTCAGCTCTATAAGTCCAAGCTTGGTGATATCTACGAATTTGGCTGGTACAGGATCGTCTGCCAGCTCTCTTATCAGGGTATCACGTATCCTGAGGATATCATCGGGATCCTTCATATTTATAAAGTCTATGACTACTATCCCTGACAGATTGCGGAGTCTTAACTGACGGCAGGTTTCGATGGCAGCCTCGGTGTTGACCTTCAGCATGTGCTGTTCCATATCTCTGCCTGATATAGCCTTGCCTGTATTCACATCCACAACTACCATGGCCTCTGTCTGCTGGATTATAAGGTAGGCCCCTGATTTAAGCCATACTCTCTCCTTCAGAGCTCCCTCCACTTCTTTATTGAGATTGTAGATTGCCGTAAGCGGACATTCTGTATCGGTATGAAGCGTTAAGTCTATTGTTCCAGGCTGTTTTTTCTCTATGTAATCCTCAAATACGTGGAATATTTCTTCATCATCGGTTACTAGTGAATCTAGCTTATTACTTCCCATGAAAGTTATGTTTTCTATATATTCCGGTGGATTCCGGTACAGACAGGAAAAGCATTTTCTGGTTGCTGCGGCCTTCAGAACCTGCGTGAGACGACCGCCCAGCTCATTCAGCTCGCATCTTATAAGCTCCGGATCTGCATCTGCAGCATTTGTTCTGATAATACATCCCATATTCTCCGGGAGAGTATTTCTTGCAATATCCTTCAGTTCATCCCTCAGCTTCCTGCTACTTATCTTGTTCGATACTCCTATCTGTGGTCCTGTGTGGACCACGCAGTAATCTCCGCGGATGGTGAGTTCAGAAGAACCGACAGGGTTCTTGGTCTTGACTGCGTCACGGCTGATCTGAACGACTATCTCATCGCCGATCCTGAGCTTTGTGTGCTCTCGGCCATCGGCGTATATAATATCATTGTCATCCAGACTGTAGTAGCAGGGAAGTCTGTCACCATAATCCACGAAGCAGGCATTTATATTATTTACAATATTCGCCACCTTGCCCACATAGATATTGCCGAGGACTGTACTGCCCTCTGACAGGTTAAGATCTGTGACTTTGCCATCCTGTATAACAGCCTGTAATATTTTGTTGTCGTAGTGTGTAACTACCAGCTTTCTCATGTGATATTCCCCTTATAATCTTTCAAATATACGGTCAGGCAGACTCTTAGAATGGTGAACCGGCCTTGTATAGAGGCATTATATTGCCATCAGGGCCATCCATGTACGTCTCCAGTCTGTGAATATGATAATGGAACTGGTTGTGACTGACACCCGCATATGCGCAGAGAGCCTGCATGACGAGCTCCGGCTTGAGGTTGTATTCACTTCCGGTTGAAAGGAGCATATATATCTGATCATCCCTCAGCTCACAGGTCATGATACCAGGTTTTATATTCTCCTCGCGTTCGCTCTTCTTTGTCTTTTTCAGAATGACGATCTGATCCTGCGACATGAAGGATTCCACGCTGTCCAGTATACTATGCCGTTCCTCAGTTCCTGCTTTGTCAAGGAATGATATGACATAGTCCGATGCTGACACAACTGACATGGAGTTCTTCGCATCATCGGGAAGAAGCACACACTCAGTGATCTTCATCTCGTCAACCGATACGGCATTCAATGCGTCGATCATCTCTCGGGATGTTGTAACTGATTCAAATTCGCCGTCAAAGTATTCACCGTCAGAAGTGATCCCCATGGCCAGCGGAGCGGCAAATGAGATAATCTGGTGAGGTGAGTATCCTTTGGAATAGCTCACATCCAGACCAGCGCGTCTTATCTCCTTCTGGAAATATCGCATGACGTCAAGATGGCCTATGAATCTCAGATTACCGAGCTTGGAGTATTTAATTCTTATTTTCAAAGCATACACCTCCTCCAAATCTTGCGGCACCACAGCCAGAACACTGCTGTCTGCAGTTAGGAGTTACCTTTTCATTCTGTGCATTCTCCCACTCTCTCTCAAGAAACTTTCTTGTGACGCCGATATCGATGAAATCCCAAGGAAGTATCTCATCCACATTTCTGTCCCTGTAAGTGTAGAAATCTATATCCAGACCATGCTTTGCCATGGCATTGTCCCAATTTTCTTTTTTGAAGAACTCTGTCCATGCGTCAAAAATCTGTCCGGACTTATAGACGTCATATATTACATCGCATAGCTTCCTGTCGCCTCTTGCAAGCAGACCTTCAAGTATGGTGATATCTGCTTCGTGGTACTGGAATTTGAGGCTCTTGTGATTCTTTTCCTCGCGGAATCTGTCTTTTACAAAGTAAGCACGCTTTACAAATTCTTCAGGTCTGATCATCGGAGCCCACTGGAATGGGGTGAATGGCTTTGGTACAAAGTATGATGCCGATGCGGTGACCATGACACGTCCGTTTCGCTCTTCCCTTGGTATATTTGCAAAGAAAAGTTCTGTGATCTCCTCTGACAGATCTGCAATTCCTGCAATATCGTCATATGTCTCAGTAGGAAGTCCCATCATGAAGTAAAGCTTTACCTTGTCCCAGCCGCCCTTGAAGGCTTTCAGGGCACCATCCATTATATTCTCCTTGGTGAGGCCCTTGTTTATGACATTTCTGAGTCTCTGTGTTCCAGCCTCCGGAGCAAATGTAAGGGAACTTTTCTTCACGTCCTGGATCTTGCTCATGACATCCAGTGAGAAGGCATCTATACGCAGTGAAGGAAGCGAGATATTTACATGTTCATTGTCCATCTTCTCTATCAGACAGTCTGTGAGCTCTGGAAGTTCCTCGTAATCGCTGGATGACAGACTGCTGAAGGTTATCTCTTCATGTCCTGTGCTCGCAAGCATTTTCTCCGCATAGCCCTTTAACAGATTGACATCTTTAGGTCTGGTTGGTCTGTAGATCATTCCCGCCTGGCAGAATCTGCAGCCTCTTATACATCCACGCATGATCTCAAGCACAACCCTGTCCTGTGTGAGCTTCATGAATGAAACAACTGGCTTTTCAGGGTATGTGACTTTGCTGTGATCCATGACCACCGTCTTGGTTATCGTGGCCGGCACATCATCAAATCTAGGGGCAAATGAAGCTATAGTGCCATCTTTCTTGTATGTGACCTCATAGAGCTCAGGTACATATAATCCCGGAATGTTGGATACCTTTATGAGAAACTCTTCCCTGGTCATATCAGAGTGCTTGTACTCTTTGTAGAGTTCAATAAGCGCATCGTAGGACACTTCACCCTCACCCATATAGAATATGTCAAAGAAGTCTGCTATAGGCTCAGGGTTATATGAACATGGTCCTCCGCCTATAACAAGTGTATCTCCCTTTTTCCTGTCTCGCGTGCGGAGTGGTATCCCGGCCAGATCGAGCACCTGAAGAATGTTGGTGTAGCACATCTCATATTGGAGTGTTATTCCAAGGAAATCAAAATCTTTTATAGGATCCTGAGATTCCAGTGCGAACAGAGGGATGTTGTGTTCTCTCATCTCCGCGTCCAGATCAGGCCATGGCGAATACACCCTCTCACACCATGTATCCTCTCTCCTGTTAAACATATCGTACAATATCTGAATGCCGAGATGTGACATACCTATCTCGTATACATCAGGAAAACACATGCAGAAACGCACATCAACCTTGTCCTTGTCCTTCATAACACTGTTGTATTCTCCGCCTATATATCTGGCGGGCTTTTCGACCTTCATCAGTATTTCATCCGGTAAAGCTAATTTTCTCATAAAATAATATCCTTAAATAAATTTCTTGTGATCTTATCATTTGATATTTCCAAATGGAAATATTCAATTACAGCAAAAGAGATGCGCACGGAATATCCGTATTTCGTGCGCATCCTCTATATCTATAGCATATCAGGGCTGTGTCCTATACCACATTATCCGGTATTAGTTTTTGAAACTATGGATAGGGGCTGGAATACGTCCACCTCTGTTAACAAACTTATCGCATGCAAATCTGTTGACAGGCATGATAGGTGCGTATCCGAGGAGTCCGCCAAATTCAGCCTTATCGCCAACGGTCTTACCGATAACAGGGATAAGTCTCACTGCGGTTGTTTTCTGGTTGATCATACCAAGAGCCATCTCATCAGCAATGATTCCTGATATCGTTGCAGGTGATGTATCACCTGGAATTGCTATCATATCAAGGCCTACTGAACATACGCATGTCATGGCCTCAAGTTTCTCGAGCGTTAATGCTCCTGCGGAAACTGCATCAATCATTCTCTGATCCTCTGATACAGGGATAAATGCGCCGGATAGTCCTCCGACGTATGATGAAGCCATAACTCCGCCCTTCTTAACCTGATCGTTGAGAAGCGCAAGTGCTGCTGTTGTACCAGGAGCTCCGGCGTATTCAAGGCCGATCTCCTCAAGGATCTCTCCGACACTGTCTCCAACTGCAGGTGTAGGGGCAAGTGACAGATCAACTATACCAAATGGCACGCCAAGCATCTTGGATGCTTCCTTTGCAACGAGCTGTCCGACTCTGGTTACCTTGAACGCTGTCTTCTTAATGGTCTCACAGAGTACTTCGAAGTTCTCGCCTCTGACTTTCTCAAGGGCTTTCTTTACAACACCAGGGCCGCTGACTCCGACATTGATAACACAGTCTCCCTCTGTGACACCATGAAATGCACCAGCCATAAATGGGTTGTCATCAGGTGCATTACAGAATACGACAAGCTTTGCACAGCCGATTGAATCTGCTTCCTTGGTGAGTTCGGCTGTATCTCTGATCATCTCTCCGAGGAGCTTGACTGCGTCCATATCTATACCGGTCTTGGTTGAGCCCACATTTATAGAACTGCACACCTTTCCTGTGCTTGAAAGAGCCTCAGGGATAGAACGGATAAGGAGTTCATCAGAAGGAGTCATCCCCTTATTTACAAGGGCAGAATATCCTCCGATGAAGTTGACTCCAATGGTGTCTGCCGCTCTGTCCAGAGCCTTCGCGATCTTCACGAAATCACCTGTGGTCTTACATACTGAACTACCCACAAGTGCTATCGGTGTTACAGAAACTCTTTTATTGACGATAGGTATACCATATCTTCTTGATATCTCCTGACCTGTTGATACAAGATCCTTGGCATATGTTGTTATCTTGTTATATATCTTTGTACATGTATCATCCACATCTGTGCCTACACAATCCAAAAGACTGATTCCCATTGTGATGGTACGAACATCCAGATTCATGTCTGAGATCATCTTATTGGTCTCAATTACTTCATTTATGCTAATCATGTATATCCTCTTTTCTGTCTGTCAGACTGTATATTATTAGATTCTGTGCATTGTTTCAAAGATTTTCTCATGCTGAACTTTTATCTGCACTCCAATCTCTTCTCCAATCTGTCCGAGCTCTGATGCGATGAGCTCTGTTGATTTGGATGACTCCTGTGTATCAACCACCATCATCATGTTGAAGTACCCTGCAACTATAGTCTGTGATATGTCCAGTATATTGATCTGGTTGTTCGCCAGATATACACATACCTTAGCTGTGATTCCCACGCTGTCCTTACCTACTACAGTTATGATTCTTTTTTTCATTTCATTTATCCTCCTTGTTGATGATGGAACCTGTATATACAGAACCCCATCTTATTCACTCCTAAAAATTTCACCTACGCCTCTATGGCGGACATAGGCAAATCTCTTCTGGCAACTGCCAGCCCAAATTCCCTTACATCGCTGGCATATGAATTGTTCTCCAGCTCCAGCTTGACTGTCTCGTATGCCAGCTCCTCAAAATTGTTCTCCTTGCTCAGATGACCCAGAAGAATACCCTTCACATGGTCATTCAGAAGTCTGTATATGAGCTGACCTGACAATTCATTTGACAAATGTCCATAATTGCCAAGGATTCGTCTCTTGAGATAATAAGGATATGGCCCCGCCTCAAGCATTCTGACATCATGATTGGCTTCAACTACCATTATATCTGAGTTGTCAAGCTTATCTACTATATAATCATTATAATTGCCCATATCTGTTGCTATGGACACCTTTTTGCCATCTCCATACAGGCTGTAGCATACCGGATCCGCTGCGTCATGCCAGATGGATGATGGATCAACGGTTATATCCTTTATCAGTATCTTTTCGTCGGGACGGATCTCATGAAACAATCCTTCATCGATACTGCCAAGGGATGTCATCTTCTTCATCTCAGCTATGGTTCCCGCAGTGGCATATATAGGAACACCATGCTTTCTTGCCAGAACACCTATGCCCTTCACATGATCTATATGCTCGTGTGTTACAAGGACACCATCGAGCTCAGACGGCTTTATTCCCTCATCCTTAAGGGCGTTTTCAACCCTCTTGCAGCTTATGCCTACATCCACAAGAAGATGGGTATCGCTATTGCCGACGTAATAGCAGTTACCGCTGCTACCGCTTGCTATACTTAGTAATTTCATAATCTACTCTTCTGTTGTAATTTATTTGCGCCATGTGACTGTGCGGTCCATGGTCTGAGATCCATATGACTGTAATATCTTCTGTCAAAGCCCTCAAGCTCACCGAGATTCACAGCAGTCAGGGTCTCTTTAAACGCATATATTCTATCAATAAAACTCTTATCAATCAAGCACTTATGTGCTCCGTGCAGGGATGTATTTCCTGCAAATTCTGATTTTTCCTGAAAACTGTCCGGAAAAAGTCCAAGGCTTACCGCACTTGATATATTGAGACTGCACCCGAAGCCTCCCGCCAGATATACACGTGATACGTCCTCTGCCGTTATCCCCGCCATATCCATGAGGGATTCTATCCCTGCACATATGGCTGCCTTTGCAAGTAGAAAGCTTCTGATCATATCCATGTCAATTGTCACTCCACCCGCAAGTCTGTAGCCTCCATCTATATACTGATCAGCCAGGACACCATCGTCATTCACTATGTGCAGCAGATTGAGCCTGTTCAGCAGATCAAAGGCTGTGGTTGGAGCTGCAACACCTCTCCTCAGCATTCCCTCAAATGCCGGACCACATGCACATGAGGTGGCATAACCGATGCCCTGCTTTGCAAGTATGAGTTCTCCGTTTGTTCCGAGATCTGCAAACAACTGATATTTGTCAGACCTGTCAATGTTACAGACGACTGCACCGCACAATGCGTCAGCTCCAACAAATGCGCTGAGGTTAGGAAGACATGTGACTTCCGCACTGCAAAATCTTTCATCATCAAAGAAATCCTTCCCTGATACTGTTATACTGTCAGGATTCCTGATCTCAAATGGTGCATGCCCGAGATTGTCCAGAAGCAGCCGCTCCAGTATTGCATTCATGGTGGTGTTTCCGGAAATAATTATCCTTGATATATCTGCAGGGGCATACCCCATTCCGGCCAACTCTGAGGAAATCCTTGTGACTACTGAGCTTCTGAGCTTTGCCAGTCCATCTTCTGTGGAGCCTGTTCGGATCCTTGATATGACATCGCTGCCATATTCAATCTGCGGATTCATAAATCCACATCTGTCCGTGACACTTCCATCAGACATATCTATCTGTTCTATGGCGATGGTGGTGGTGCCTAAATCTATAGCTATGCCTATACCACGACCATCGCCATTATATACGTTGTGGGATTCATCAGCACCCTTGTACGAAGCAAGGACTGACGTGTTATCCTCACCTATGGTTACCTGTATGTTATCAGTGATAGTGTAGGTACAGCTTTTTACCGTGCCCGCACCTTTTACATCCACCAGACATCTCTGACACCTTCCGAGACCTCCGCAGTTTCCACTGAACACATATCCGGCGTTGCACAGCACCTTGAACAGATTGTCACCGCGTCTGCAGGCGATTATTTTGTTGTCATTTACGGTTAAAGTGAGTTCATCGTTAATCATCGATATCAACTACCATTAATTGTATATTCCCTTTGTCATGACTTCCTTTGGCTTGTAGCCCTTATCAGCAAGTGTGTTGATGATGAGCTGCTTGTGCTCAGGACCAAATGCCTCCATAGTGATAACAAGCTCAACTGCTGAATTCCTGTTGATGGATACGAACTGGTTATGCTCAAGCTTGATGACATTTCCCTGAAGATCCGCGATAACCTTCGAAATGTTCATGAGTGCACCCGGCTTGTCAGGGAGAAGTGTTGAAACTGTGAAGATCCTGCTTCTTGCGATAAGTCCGTGCTGTACAAGGGAGGCAAATGTTATCATATCCATATTGCCGCCCGACAGTATACTTACGACCTTGGCACCCTTTACATCAAGATGCTTAAGTGCTGCCACTGTGAGAAGACCTGAATTCTCAACAAGAAGCTTGTGGTTCTCAAGCATATCGAGGAATGAAACGATGAGTTCGTTATCCTCTACAGTTATAATATCATCTATGTTCTTCTGGATATATGGGAAAATCTTGCTTCCCGGTGTCTTTACTGCAGTTCCATCTGCAATGGTGTCGACATATGGAAGTGTTGTAACCTTCTTGTTCTTCAGTGAGACCTGCATACAGTTTGCTCCGGCAGGCTCAACACCTATGACCTTGATGTTCGGATTCATCATCTTGGCAAGTGTGGACACACCTGTTGCCAGACCGCCACCTCCGATGGGAACAAGGATATAGTCAACGAAAGGAAGCTCCTTTATGATCTCCATCGCAACCGAGCCCTGTCCTGTGGCAACATCGAGATCATCGAAAGGATGAATGAATGTATAACCCTTGTCCTCTGCAAGCTCCAGGGCGTATGCACATGATTCATCATATACGTCTCCATACAGTATAACCTCTGCGCCGAATGCCTTGGTTCTGTTAACCTTGATGAGAGGTGTAGATGAAGGCATAACGATGGTCGCCTTTACTCCATATGCTTTTGCAGCATATGCCACACCCTGGGCATGATTTCCAGCCGAAGCTGTTATCAGTCCCTTCTGTCTCTCTTCATCTGAAAGCGTGCTTATCTTGTAATATGCACCCCTGATCTTGTATGCACCGGTCTTCTGAAGGTTCTCAGGTTTGAAGTATACCTTGTTGCCTGTTATCCCACTGAAATAGTCACTGTATATGAGCTTTGTAGGGAGAACCACCTTCTGTACAATGTCGTAGGCCTCCTCAAATTTAGCAAGTGTCAGTTTGTCTGTTGTGTTCTGTTCTGCCATTTGTTAATGTCTCCTTATGTAAAAATCCTTTTGAAAATCATATATGGTTGTGCACAAATATAAGTACATTGGCATACATACATATGATCATTATATATGCCGTAGTATTACATGTCATCGCCGATGAGCATATCGATCTCGGATCTGTCCTCGTCAAAATCTGCGAACAATGCATTGACATATTCCTGAGGGTCAAATCTCTGGAGATCACCGATCTTCTCACCAACTCCGATAAACTTGACCGGTACGTCAAGCTCTGCCTGGATCGCTATCGCAATACCACCCTTGGCGGTTCCGTCAAGCTTGGTGATAACTATACCGTCAAGCTCAGTTACATTGCTGAACTGTCTTGCCTGTTCAAGGGCGTTCTGACCTGTTGTTCCGTCCAGAACTATGAGAGCTTCAACATTTGCCTCCGGATAATCCCTTGTGATGATCCTTCTCATCTTGGCAAGCTCGTCCATGAGGTTCTTCTTGTTGTGAAGTCTTCCCGCTGTATCTACAAGAAGAATATCTGTATCTCTTGCCTTGGCAGCAGCCACTGCGTCGTATACAACGGCAGCAGGATCAGCACCTTCGTTGTGAGATATTATGTCAACCTGTGCTCTGTCAGCCCAGGTCTTTAACTGATCTATGGCGGCAGCTCTGAATGTATCAGCAGCGGCCATGAGAACCTTCTTGCCTCTCTGACGGTACTGCGCAGCAAGCTTTCCTATTGTAGTTGTCTTTCCAACTCCATTTACTCCGATGACCAGTACAACGGACTTCTTGTTCTCAAAGTCATATGCTGAATCGTCCACGGACATTTGGTTCTTGATGATGTTGATCACGAGCTCCTTGCAGGCAGCAGGCTCTTTGATATGTGAATCCTCAACCTTCTGCTTAAGGCCTTCTATAACCTTCTCTGTGGTCTCATATCCCATATCAGCCATGATAAATGTCTCTTCCAGATTTTCATAGAAATCATCATCTATATGTGATGCACCGAATACATCTGTAAAGCTTTCTACTATATTATCTCTTGTCTTTGCAAGACCAGCCTTAAGTCTCGCAAAAAATCCTTTTTTCTCCTTTTCCTCTGCCATGACATACCTCCTGTTTGATATCTTCTATTGTTATTTATCCAGATCGTTCTCAATAAGGTTGACCGATACGAGGGTTGATACACCCTTTTCCTGCATGGTTATTCCGTACAGGATATCAGCAGCCTCCATGGTTCCCTTTCTGTGTGATATTACTATGAACTGCGTATCCTTTGTCAGTCTGTTGAGATACTGCGCAAATCTTCTTACGTTTGAATCGTCAAGAGCTGCCTCTATCTCGTCCAGAAGACAGAAAGGTGATGGTTTCAGGCTCTGTATTGCAAATAGCAGTGCTATGGCGGTGAGGGATTTCTCTCCACCTGACAACTGCATCATATTCTGGAGCTTCTTTCCAGGCGGCTGTGCTATGATCCTGATACCTGTTTCAAGAAGATCCTCGGTATCAACCAGCTCAAGTGCTCCACGTCCACCGCCAAACAGCTCCTTGAATACCTTGTCAAACATAACCTGTATCTCTTTGAACTTCTCGGCAAACTGTTCCTGCATGGACTTTTCAAGTTCTGCAATGATATTTACAAGGTTGGTCTCAGCACTGACGATATCATCGTGCTGCCCTTTGAGGAATTCGTATCTCTCAGAGACTTCCTTGTAGTCATCTATGGCATTGACGTTGACGTCTCCAAGGGATTTGATCTTGGCCTTTACTGCAACGATCTCCTTCTTGAGTGCCGGCAGTTCAGGAAGGTCATCGTCCTTGAGCTCCTGTGCACTGCTGTATGTAAGCTCATATTCTTCCCACATATAGTTGCTGAGTTCGTCCGCTTTCTCAGTGTTCTTCTCGATTATCGATGTGAGCTTGTATGAATCCTTCTCGAGTCCAGCGATTTTTTCGGAAAGCTCTTCTCGTCTGGCAAAGAATTCTTTGTGGCTCTGCTGTAATTCCTCTCTCTTGACTGAGAACTCTTTTACCTTGTCCTCGTTATCAGCGATACTTCCGGTTTTGTTCTCAATATCTGTCTTTATAGCGGTTATCTTGTCTTCCAACTCTGTAATCTCGCTGAATGACGATTCAACGCGGCTTGTAAAGCTCTCCAGCTCTTCTTTGTATTTTTCGATATCCATATTTATTCTTCGGATATTTTCTACAATGAAGTCCTCTTTCTGCTTGACAGAATTGAACTTTATCATAAGCTCGGATACCCTTGCGTTTGCAGCGGTGAGCTTATCCTTGTTCTCCTGTCCCTGTCCCTCAAGCTCCTCAACCCTTGCCTCGGCTTCAAGTCTCATTGCTTCATGCTTTTTGTTGTTGTCGGCAAGAGAGTTCTTATTATTGTTTATCTCTGTTATCTGATTGTTGAGCTCGGCAACCTCTTTCTCGATGGAAGCAAATACCTTCTCAGACTCGGCAAGTTTTTCTTTAACCTGATCTATACTCATGGTCAGAGTATTCTTTTTCAGGTAAGCCTGCTGCAGTTCGGAATTGTATTTGTCAATATCCAGTCTGAGCTGATCTCTGGAAGTTTTGAGCTGTGCGTCAAGTGCCGCTGCTTTTGCCGCTGTAGATTTCAGGTTTTCTATCTGCTCCTTGAGTTCATCAAGTTCTCTCTTTCTTCCGAGAAGGTTGCTGGAATTCCTGAATGCACCTCCGGTCATTGAACCGCCCGGATTTATCAGTTCGCCTTCTATAGTGACAAGTCTGAGAGACTGATTATTCTTACGTGCTACCGCCAGTGCATTGTCGATATTGTCAACAACTATGATCCTGCCTAAAAGGTTCTTTACCAGCGTGTTGAACTTGGAATCGACCTCAACAAGATCTGACGCAACTCCTATGACACCCTTCTCCTTAAGTACATCATTTCTGACGGAACCGCGGTCTGTTATGGTGTTAAGTGGAAGAAAAGTTGCACGTCCGAGTCTGTTGGTCTTCAGATATGAGATCATTCGCTTGGCAGTGGCATCGTCCTCAGTGACAATGTTCTGTATACTTCCGCCAAGGGCAGTCTCCACTGCAACCTCATACTTCTGATTTACCGTGATTATGTCCGCAACAACGCCTATTATGCCCGGATTCCACTGCTTCTGTTCCATGACACGTCTGATACTGTTGCCGTATCCGTCGTATCTCTCAGTTATATTTCTGAGAGCCTCCATCTTGGACTCTGTGGCCGAAAGCTTCTCGTTGGTGTTGTGGATCAGTTCACGGTTAGTTTTGTTTTTATTCTGATTCCGGGCAAGCTGATCGGTTGCACTGTCCAATCCCGCGAGAATGACCTTTACTCCCGCCTCAAGTTCGGCAAGCTGTGATGACAGTGACTCATATTCCTTCTTGTCCCCGGCATCGTCGCTCTTAAACTGCAGAAGTCTCTGGTTGAGCTGTGTCTTTCTAAAGTTGATATTCTCCAGCATGGCGTCATATCTTCCGACCTTTGCCTGGAGATTACCGCTCTCATGCATATATTCTATGATGTCAGCCTTGCAGCTCTCAATCTCCTGCTGGCAGGCCTCTATGTAGGAGGTCATGTCAGAGCTTTCCTTCTGGGCTGTCTTAAGTGCCTGTTCAACTTCTGAGATAGAGTCATCCAGTTCATCTTTCTGGGATGTGTAATCTGCAAGCTCTTTCTCGCCGGACTCGATCTGGCTGTTGATTCGGTCTATCTGATCATGTATGTTCTGATCGTTCATTTTGAGTGTGATTATCTGCTGGTTGATAACATTTATCTCACCTTCAGCACGCTCTTTTGCAAGCCTGTTCTCATGAATCTCGTTTTTAGATGACTCAATTATGGAATTAAGCTGCTCTATAGCAGTCTCTATCTGGTCGTACTCTTCCTTTGTCTGTTCATACGCCTGCTTGCTCTCATCTATATCATCGTTTACGATAGTGAGTCTGTTCTGATCTTCCTCGAGAGCTGTTTTAAGTTTCTCTGTCTCGAGAAGGAATGCATTCACATCGAGTTTTTTTAATTCATTTTTAAATGCCAGGTATTTCCTTGCGGTCTCAGACTGCTCCTTGAGTGGTCCGACCTGTTTTTCAAGCTCCTTGAGAATGTCGTTGACACGGCTGAGATTGTCCCTCTCTGCTTCAAGTGATTTCTCCGCAGCAGCCTTGTTCTTCTTGAACTTTACGATTCCGGCAGCCTCGTCAAAAAGCTCTCGTCTCTCCTCAGGTTTACCATTGAGGATCTTCTCGATCTGGCCCTGTCCGATGATGGAATAACCCTCCTTACCGATACCAGTGTCAAAGAAGAGAGAATATACATCCTTCAGTCTGCTGACAGTACCATTAATCAGATATTCAGACTCTCCTGATCTGTATACTCGTCTTGCAACTGTGACTTCGTTATAATCTATAGGAAGGCTGTGATCGCTGTTGTCAAGCGTTATGGCAACATATGCAGAACCCTGCGGTTTCCTGAGCTGTGTTCCTGAGAATATTACGTCCTCCATCTTGGAACCACGGAGACTTTTGGCACTCTGTTCTCCAAGAACCCATCTCACTGCATCCGCTACATTGCTCTTACCCGAACCATTAGGTCCAACGATACAGGTTATTCCGTGATTGAATTTGAATACTATCTTGTTTGCAAATGACTTGAAGCCATTTACCTCTATACTCTTTAAATACATAAATTAATCCTGCTTTTTTCTTAATTGTAACAATGTTTTGTATGCAGCCATCTGTTCGGAGTTCTTTCTGTTTGAACCCTCACCTCTGGCTGTAGCCTGGCCATCTATTATGGCATCCGATACAAATATCTTGTTATGTTCAGGCCCCTTCTCCTCTATGAGCTCATACTTTAATTCTTTTCCATTCTTCTGGCAGAATTCCTGAAGGGTTGACTTTGCATCGTAGAACAATGATTTTGTCTCAACGTCATCCAGCAGGAACTGATGGACAAACTTCTTGGCGACATCCATTCCGCCATCAAGATACATCGCACCGAGAACGGATTCAAAGAGATCACACAGAATGGATTTCCTTGTCCTTCCGCCTGTCTGGGCTTCACCCTTGCTAAGAAGGACAAATTCGCCATATCCAAGACTCTCGGATATCTGTGAAAGAGTAAATTCGCATACGAGACTTGCCCTCAGCTTTGTGAGTTTTCCCTCCTCATATTCTCTCTTCTTGTGAAAGAGATAGTCACTCACAATATACTCAAGGATGGCATCCCCGAGAAACTCAAGTCTCTCATATGACTCCGTTTTATTAACCTTAAGCTCATTTGCAAATGACGTGTGTGTCAGAGCCGTTATCAGAAGTCTTATATCCTTGAATTCGTATCCTATTCTTTTTTCAAGCTCACCATAATCCTTCTTCATTATGCCTGCTCCTCACTCAGCTTTTCAGCAATCTTGGCGTTTACTCCGGTCTCACTGAAGTTTATGCACTGGAATATTGCACTCTTAACTTCTTCGTTGTGTGAGTTGCCGTGGATCTTTACCACGAGTCCCTTAAGTCCAAGAAGAGGTGCTCCACCCTTTGTCTTGGCGTTGAATCTCTCCTTGAGCTCTCCGAGGGAACCCTTTATAAGTGCTCCACCGATCTTTGACTTGAATGAAGACATAACTGCTTTCTTGATCTCTCCAAGCAGCATTTTTGCAAGTCCCTCGTACAGCTTGAGGATAACATTTCCCACAAATGCTTCACATACGATGACATCTGCAGCACCATTTGGAATCTCACGAGCTTCTATACTTCCAACAAAATTGATGTCCTTACATTCCTTGAGCAGTGGGTATGTCTCCTTTACGAGGGCGTTACCCTTCTCCTCCTCGTCACCAATATTGACAATGGCTACTCTTGGCTTCTCGATCTTCTCGATGTTCTCCATATATATGGAACCCATCTTTGCAAACTGAAGCAGATGTTCAGGTCTCGCATCGACATTAGCACCGCAGTCAATAAGAAGTGAATATCCCTTGGTCGTAGGGATGAGTGGTGCCAGAGGTGATCTCTTCACACCTTTGGATCTTCCGACGATAAGCTGTCCTCCTGCAAGGATGGCTCCTGAGCTTCCGGCTGAGATTATTGCGTCAGCCTCTCCACTTTTTACCATATTCATTCCAACTGTAAGTGATGAGTCTTTCTTGCTTCTGATCGCCTGAACAGGTGCATCGTGACATGTGATCTCCTCAGTACAGTTCTTTATCTCTATCTTGGAGGTGTCATATGTGTACTTTGCAAGCTCACCCTTTATGACAGCCTCTTTTCCAGTGAGAATTATATGAGCCTTTGCCCCTTCGTTCACAGCTTCTACAGCACCTCTTATGATCCACTCCGGTGCATAATCTCCGCCCATAGCATCTACTACAATTCTTGTATCGCCCATATCAAAACTCTCCTATCTTACGTGTATTATGGGATATCCCACCATATAATTATTTTTAGGTGCAAACGCACAAGGTCATTATATATTTCTGAATTGTCAAAGTCAAATATTTCAGTACAAATATACACGCCGCCATGTATATGTGTGCACGAAAAAAAGACCTTCCTTATTATAAAAATAAGAAAGGTCTTGTTTATTCTACTACTCAAATACCGAGAGAGAACTGGAAATTACTCAGCAACTGAGATAATCTCTTTCTTGTTGTATGAACCGCAGTTCTTACAAACTCTGTGTGGAACCATTAACTCGCCACACTTGCTGCACTTAACTAATGCTGGTGCAGACATCTTCCAGTTAGCTCTTCTCTTATCTCTTCTAGCCTTTGAGCTCTTATTCTTTGGACAAATTGACATTATTCACACCTCCTCAATTCTTTAAGATGTCATTAAAAACTGATAATCTTGGATCAGGAACAAAATCATCACAGTTACATGTACCATGATTCAGATTCGTTCCACACACCTTACAGAGTCCCTTGCAGTCATCCCTGCACAGAATCTGTATTGGAACTAAACCCATCAGTTCCTTTTTCAACAGTGCGTCCATATCGATATTACAGTCTTCAAAATAGCTTAACTCATCTATCTCATCTACCTTATCAGAATCCAAAACCGAAGTATCAATAACTGTGTCGATATCTATATGGAAAGTTCTCTCGAACTCTTCCAGACATCTGTCACACACAAGCTCCATGACAACATCAGTGCTGCCGGTAACTTTGACTCTGTTCTTTCCGTCATTCGACAAATTCAGTTGAAAATCATCTGCCTGTCCAACCCGGTAGTCCATTCCCTTAAACTGGAAACTATCAAAGTCTACATGTACTTCAACGCTTTTAGTCAATCCCTCAGTGGATAAAATCTCAGATAAATCAATTAACATAATATCTCCTAAAAATCGCACATCTGCTATTATACATATACAGATATTTATTGTCAACAAAATATTGCAAAATTTTTATACAATTCCGTCAACTGAATCCTGTCATCAAACAGAAGACTTATTTTGTAACAAGCTCTACAGTCTCTCTTGCTATTGCAAGCTCTTCGTTTGTAGGAACTACCCATACCTGAACCTTCGAAGAATCTGTAGATATCTTCTGCTCTTCGCCGCGGATCTCGTTCTTGGCCTCATCTATATCGATACCCATGAATGAAAGATCCATTGTTGAAACTCTTCTTACATATGGATTGTTCTCTCCGATTCCTGCTGTAAACGCTATCGCATCAAGGCCGCCCATTGCGGCTGCATATGCTCCAATGTATTTCTTGACACTGTAGCAGAATACATCGAGAGCGAGCCGGCATCTGTCATTGCCTTCCTTCATACCAGCGTCAAGATCTCTGAAATCACTTGATACGCCCGAAAGTCCTGATACACCTGACTTCTTATTAAGAATAGTTGTTATCTCCTCAACGCTCTTGCCCTCTTTGCCGGCAATGAACTCAAGGATAGCAGGATCTATATCACCGCTTCTTGTTCCCATAGGAAGACCTGCAAGAGGTGTGAGTCCCATGGAAGTGTCCACTGACTTACCGCCGTCAACCGCAGTGATACTTGATCCGTTTCCAAGGTGGCATACGATAAGCTTGGTATCTTTGATATCCTTGCCTATGAGCTCTGCCAGTCTCTTGGATACGAAGCTGTGGCTTGTTCCGTGGAAACCGTATCTTCTTATCTTATAATTCTCGTAATATTCGTAAGGTATTGCATATGTATATGCTTTATCAGGCATGGTCTGGTGGAATGCTGTATCAAATACCGCAACCATAGGAACACCTGGCATATGTGCCTGACATGCTCTGATTCCAATGAGGTTGGCAGGATTGTGAAGTGGCGCAAGATCATTGCACTCTTCTATGGCCGCCATTACTTCATCTGTTATAACTACTGAATTCGCAAACTTCTCACCGCCGTGAACTATTCTGTGTCCAACAGCGTCGATCTCTGACAGTGAAGCGATAGCTCCCTTATCTGTATCAAGAAGAGCGTCAAGAACAAATTTTACAGCGGCATTGTGATCCGGCATAGCGGCATCCACTGTATACTTATCCTTACCCATGGTCTGATGTGTGAGCTTTCCATCGATACCGATCCTCTCACACAGTCCTTTTGCTATAACAGCCTCTGTATCAGAATCAATAAGCTGATACTTCAGTGATGAACTACCACAATTAATTACAAGAACCTTCATTTCAATCCTCCTGCACAACATATGTGTAAATAAATCATCGTCTAAAAATTCGTATTATCTTTCTTTTGGTGTTACCTTCATTCTGCCATCCTCCTGAGCCTGAGCCTGGATAGCTGTTATGGCAACAACACCAACTATATCATCTGCAACGCAGCCTCTTGACAGATCGTTTACAGGCTTTGCGATACCCTGTGTAACAGGACCGTATGCATCAGCCTTGGCAAGTCTCTGTACAAGCTTATATCCGATGTTCGCTGCATCGAGGTCAGGGAACACAAGAACATTTGCATGTCCTGCAACCTTGCTTCCAGGTGCCTTTGATGCTGCAACCTCAGGAACGAGTGCTGCATCTGACTGAAGCTCACCATCACACAGAAGATCAGGGAACTCTGCGTTAACGATCTCTGTAGCTTCAATAACCTTGTCAACGTCAGGATGCTTTGCGCTTCCCTTTGTTGAATGTGACAGCATAGCCACAACAGGCGTCTCATCAACCAGAAGCTCAAATGACTTGGCTGACTGCTCTGCGATATCTGCAAGCTCTGACGCTGATGGGCTCTGATTGAGTCCTGCATCTGCAAATACAAAAGTTCCGTTGGCACCATACTGGCAATCCGGAACTACAACCAGGAAGAATGCTGATACGATTCTTGTTCCCGGAGCAGTCTTCAGTGTCTGAAGTGCCGCACGGAGCACATCTGCTGATGCGTTGATCGCACCGGCAACCATTCCATCTGCATCATCCTGCTTAACCATCATACATCCAAAATATAATGGATTTGTTAAAAGCAGTTCCTTGGCTCTTGCCTCGGTCATGCCCTTCTTTCTTCTCATCTCCACAAAAGCATCCACGTATTCATCAAATTTCTCATAATTCTTAGGGTCAACAAATGATGCTCCGCTGAGATCGATATCACCAGCTCTGCTCATGATATCTTCCTTGTCTCCAACCAGGATAATGTTCGCAATGCCCTCTGCCAATACCTTGCCGGCTGCCTCGATTGTTCTCATGTCTGATGTCTCAGGCAGTACGATCGTTTTCTTATTCTGTTTGGCTTTTTCTTTTAACTGATCAATAAACTTCATGTTTATTTCCCCCTTTGAAATAATGAAAACACACATAGTTAAAGTTTAACTCATTGCCCCATTATTCTCAATAGAAATAGCCAAAAAAATTGTCTTTTTATCCGTACAATCCGTGATAATAACTAAAAAAATCTAACACTCAATTCCCATCGCCAGCTTAAGCTGGTTTCTCAATTTTTCTAAATTGCCTGAATTGTATATCTTTTTTGAACAATTTTCCTCATAATAGCTGTCAGGCTCCTGCGAAGCGATGACTTTTCTCGCTTTTTCATCGGTAAATCCGCGATAAGCACACAAACGTTCAACTCGTTTTGAGACATCTGCATAGACATACCACATCTCATCGCAGATGTCCAGATACCCATCCTGGATAAGCAGTGCAGCTTCAAGAACGTATAGTCTGCATCCTGACTTTTTCTGCTCCTCCATGGATTCAAGAATGGCCTTTTTTACATTTGGGTGGGTTATCGAATTCAGGATATCGAGCTGCATCTGATCGCTGAAAACGACCGCTGAAAGCTTTGCTCTGTCGATTCTGCTGTCTTCATCAAGAATATCTCTTCCAAAGTGTTCCACTATGTCATTGTATGATATCTGTCCCGGTTCCATGAGTCTGTGAGCCAGGGCGTCGGCCTCCATAATGAATGCTCCGTAGTCTCGCTGCATTATATCAAGCACAGCAGTTTTTCCAGAACCGATACCACCAGTTATTCCTATGATTTTCATATTATTTTGCCTCATACCAGTTATTTCCTGATGCAACGCCCACCTCAAGAGGTACGGTCATATCTGCGGCATGCATCATCTCATCAACGAGAAGCTTCTTCACTATGTCCACTTCATCCTCGGCAGCCTCTATAAGAAGCTCATCGTGTATCTGCAGGATAAGCTGTGACTTCAGTCCGAGCTCCTTGAGCTTCATGTTAACTCTCACCATGGCGATCTTGATTATGTCCGCAGCGGTTCCCTGTATAGGCGAATTCATGGCAACTCTCTCGCCAAAACTCCTCTGCATAAAGTTGGATGACTTCAGCTCGGGGATAGGCCTGATCCTTCCGAACATTGTCGTAACATAGCCTTTTTCCTTTGCGTGGGCTACCTGTTCATCCAGATACGCTTTTATACTCTTATAGGTATCGTAATACTTTGCAATGAAATCTGAAGCCTCTTTTCTGGATATACCCAGATCCTCACTCAGACCAAATGCGCTTATTCCGTACACGATTCCGAAGTTGACAGCCTTTGCATGCCGTCTCTGAAGAGATGTAACCTCATCGATAGGAACCTCAAACACCTCGGATGCGGTTGTGGCGTGTATGTCCACGTTGTTAAGGAAAGCGTTCTTCATAACTTCATCTCCCGACAGATGGGCAAGTACACGAAGCTCTACCTGTGAGTAATCGGCATCTACAAATATATATCCCTCCTTAGGGATAAATGCCTTTCTGATAAGTCTTCCGAGTTCCAGCTTCATAGGTATATTCTGAAGGTTAGGCTCTGTTGAGCTTATTCTTCCGGTTGCCGTGATAGTCTGGTTAAAGGTTCCGTGAATACGTCCGTCATCCGATATATAGTTCACAAGTCCCACTGCGTATGTGGAATTGAGTTTTGTGAGCTGTCTGTATTCCAGAATATCTCCGATGATAGGATGTTCGTTTTTGACCTTTTCAAGTACATCCACACTTGTTGAGTAGCCCGTCTTGGTCTTTTTGCCGCCCGGTATGCCCATATCTTCAAAAAGGATAGGTCCAAGCTGCTTCGGAGAATTGATATTGAACTCTTTTCCTGCGTAACCGATTATCGAATCGTGAAGCTCCTGAATCCTCTTCTCAAGCTTTTTGCTGTATTCCTCAAGCTCTGCCTTATCGACTCTTATTCCGCGTTTTTCCATGTCGTATAAGGTGTAAACGGTAGGGAGCTCAACCTTATTGTACAATTCGAGCATGCCTTCTTTGGCAAGCTTATCCATGACGAGATCCTTTGCAAGGAGCGGAACGACCGCCTTGTACGAAAATACTTCAAGGAAATTATCACTTATAAATGTAAATATATTCAATTCATCTTTGCCGATGAGTTCCTTCTCAGAAGGAAGTATGTTGCCAAGATATTCCTTTGTGACATCATCGTAATCGTATGAATCCTCCATCGGATTGAGGAGATATGCTGCCACTCCTATATCAAGTACATTTGTGTCACATTCATGAAAATCTACATATTTCAGCGCGCTCTTAAGATCCTCCATGCATATGATGATTCCGGCATTCTTCAGATCGTATAAGAATTTGACTGCCTCATCAGGATCTATACCCGATGAACAGTTTATCACGTACACATCCTTTGAATCACAGGCAACGGCTATGCCGAGCATCATGTCATCACTGTGGGCAACGTATACACCGACAGCTCCTGATTTCTTTGCAGCATCCACGATATGAGCAAAGTCGGCTACAGCATTTACCACTGTTATATCCGGTTTCAGTTCACTTACAGTCTGCTGGTTGTCAAACTTCTTTAAGAGACTCTTGAATTCCAGCCTTTTGAAAATGTTGTATGAATTGTCATTAAATGCGTTCTCATATGTGGTATCCTCAAGCTTGAAATCCAGTTCACAGTCAAGCTTGATCGCTGCAAGCTCTCTGGACATTATTGCCTGTTCTGAGAATTCCGCAAGATTTTTCTGGGCTTTAGGAGGTTTGATCTCGTCTATATGTTCAAGAGCTCCTGCCACAGATCCCCACTGCTGAATGATCTTTGAGGCGGTCTTTTCACCTATTCCAGGAACCCCGGGGATGTTATCTGATGTATCACCCATAAGTCCCTTCATATCTATAAACTGGACTGGGGTAACTCCATAGAGATCCTTCACATCGTCTGCGTAATAGTTCTCTATCGTGGTTCCGCCTGCTTTTGTCTTCGGAATACGGACGAGGATATTGTCTGTTGCAAGCTGCAGAAGATCCCTGTCACCCGATACTATCACGACTTTGTATCCGGCAGAATCTGCAACTCTTGACAATGTTCCTATAATGTCATCAGCCTCATAACCACCCTTCTCAACTATGGTGACGTTCATCGCCGTCAGGACTTCTTTTATGAGTGGTACCTGCTCCCGCAGTTCATCCGGCATAGGCTTTCTTGTGCCCTTATACTCTTTGTACATAAGATGTCTGAATGTAGGCTGTTTAACGTCAAATGCCACGCATACATTTGTCGGATTCTCTTCGTCGATTATCTTGAATATAATATTAAGAAAACCGAGGACAGCATTCGTGTGAAGCCCCTCATAGTTGGTGAGATCCGGAAGCCCGTAAAAGGCTCTGTTAAGTATGCTGTGTCCATCTATTATCAATATCTTTTTACCTGTATCTGGCATGAAAACCTCCTCTTATTTACCGCTCGCCATAGAGTATTCTGACTATTCGATACCCTTATGATTTGCATTATATTTTTTGATATTCTGCATAAATTCCGTACTTTCATCCCTGACTTTGTTTTGTTCTTCGTAATATCTGTCGATATCACTGAGATCATAGCGGGAATCGTCCAAAAGTCTTGAGCCAAAGAATTCAGCATAATAGTATTCAGGCTGCTCACTGAGTTTGGAATTCTGTTCATAGTTGTAGACCTTGTCAAGAGCACCGCTGTACAGCCATATAAGTCCGGCAACGACAGCAGCAATACCGACCAGGATCGTGGAATTTGCTATTCTCTTTACCGTTGTAAGCCTGTTCATCTCTTCCTCAAGATGCTTATCCAGCGCATTCTTAAAATCTGTAGATATATTATCAGACTCGTCCAGTTGTTTCATACCAACTATAAGCGTGTAATAGATATCCAGCTCTTCATAGCAGTTTTTGCATGATCTGACATGCTTAATAAACTCTCTGAGTTCATCGTCAGGGAGTTTATTCTCAATAAACGCCATTATCTTTGACTGTGCTTCCAAACAATTCATATGATCCACCTAGTTAATCTCAAATGATCCATCATCCTGTGTGTTTTCAATCTTTCTTATAACCAGATAATACGGTTCACCCTTCTCTGGAACGACCTGGACTCTGTCGCCAACCTTGTGTCCCATGATCGCCCTGCCTATAGGTGATACGTTGCTCACCCTTCCGTCAAGCACATCAGCACGAACGCTTGTGACAACTCTGTATGTTTCCTCCTCGTCGTCATCCTCAAAATAAACGGTTACCGTGTTATCAATTCCAACCTCATCGTCTGCTGAGGTATCATCTATTATATCTGCAGTCCTGACAAGCCTGTCTAGATATCTGATCCTTCGCTCATTGGCATTCTTGTCTTTCTTTGCTGCATAATATTCGAAATTCTCACTGAGATCCCCTTGAGCTCTGGCCTCCTTTACGGCTTCAAGCTTCTCCTTCCTGACTACACATTTTCTATATTCGATCTCCTGTTCCATCTTTTCGATGTCTTTTTTTGTAAGCTGCTTACCCATATCGATACGCCTCCAAATCTAACGCAATACTTTATATATACTATCACAAAAACCATTCAAAGTAAAATGAGGTGTTGCTGCTCAGATATCATGACGGCCACCTGTATCCATCGCAGATGATGCTCTCATAAAAAAATACCCGGCAACCACTGCACGCAGTAATTACCGGGTAAATATATACGTTTATATATGGTCAGAATTAGTTGTTGATAAGCTTATCTGACTCGTTGTTCCAGCTATAAAGTGCTCTGATCTGCTCTCCAACCTTCTCTGATGGATGCTCTGAAGCAAGCTTTCTCATAGCCTTGAAGTGAACCTGACGTCCTGCTGGTGACATATCAAGGAGGAACTCCTTAGCAAATGAACCATCCTGGATGTCCTTAAGGATCTGCTTCATAGCCTTCTTTGTCTCAGCTGTAACAATCTTAGGACCTGTTATATAGTCACCGTACTCTGCTGTGTTAGAGATTGAATATCTCATTCCAGCGAAGCCTGACTGGTAGATAAGGTCTACGATAAGCTTCATTTCATGGATACACTCGAAGTATGCGTTTCTTGGATCATAACCAGCCTCGCAGAGTGTCTCGAAACCAGCCTGCATAAGTGCACAAACACCACCACAAAGGACTGCCTGCTCACCGAAGAGGTCTGTCTCTGTCTCTGTTCTGAATGTTGTCTCAAGAACGCCGGCTCTTGCTCCACCGATTGCAAGTGCGTATGCAAGTGCAAGGTCAAGTGCCTTACCTGTAGCATCCTGCTCTACAGCAACAAGACAAGGTGTACCCTTTCCTGCCTGGTACTCTGAACGTACTGTGTGTCCAGGTGCCTTTGGAGCGATCATTGTTACATCAACATCCTTTGGTGGCTTGATACAACCGAAGTGAATGTTGAAACCGTGAGCGAACATAAGCATGTTACCTGGCTCAAGGTTTGGCTCGATATCCTTCTTGTACATATCTGCCTGTAACTCATCATTGATAAGAATCATAATTATATCAGCCTGCTTTGCAGCCTCAGCGGCTGTGTATACCTTAAATCCCTGTGCCTCAGCCTTAGCCCATGACTTGCTTCCCTCGTAAAGACCGATGATGACATTGCATCCTGACTCCTTAGCGTTGAGGGCATGTGCATGACCCTGACTACCATATCCTATGATTGCGATTGTCTTTCCATCAAGTAATGAAAGATTGCAATCCTGCTGATAATAAATCTTTGCTTCTGCCATTTCTTTAATCCTCCTAAATATGTATAAAATGACTTATATATTAACTACCACATGGATAATTAAAAACGTATTAACCTCTGATGAGACCTGTGAGGCCTGTGCGTACAAGCTCAACTATCTCATGTCCATCGAGCAGTCTGAGAAATGCCTCACACTTGGTTGTTGTTCCCGTAAGTTCTATAATAACCGAATCTTTGGAAACGTCAACTATATTCGCTCTAAAAATATCTGCAACTGAGATAATATCCTTTCTCTCGGACGGATTCGCTTTAACCTTGACAAGTACGAGCTCTCTGCATACAGACTTGCCCGGCTCAAGTTCCACGATATCCACTACATCCTCAAGCTTGTTGAGCTGTTTCTTGATCTGGATAAGGCTGGCTTCATCGCCGCTAACTGCAACAGTCATTCTGGAATAAGCAGGATTCTCAGTCTCTCCTACTGTCACACTGTCAATGTTATAACCTCTTCTACTGAACAGTCCTGACACTCTGCTCAAAACTCCTGATGTGTTGTCAACAAGCAGTGACAAAACAATATTACCCATCTATATGTACCACCTTTCAACTCGTCTCTTTAAAATGTACTAAATTATTATAGTTATAAACCTCTTTAATGTCAATTTATAACGTGAATTTTATAATTATTTTTATCTGTAATTTCTGATAATTTTTGTTAAGTATTTGCAAACACCAAAAAACTTATAGCATTTCATCAAGTTTTTTACAAATATTCATTCAATACCCAGTAGTTTCTTTACCACGACAACGCAGTTGGCAGCGTCCTCGGAATATCCGTCTGCACCAATCTCTTCGGCATAGCTCTCGGTTATAACGGCGCCGCCTATGACTACCTTGCTGTTCAGGCCGTTCTCCTTTACCGCTTCAACAACATCTTTCATCTTGACCATTGTGGTTGTCATGAGGGCCGACAGTCCGATTATGCTGGCATTGTTATCCTTTGCCGCCTGTATTATCACATCGCAAGGAACATCCTTGCCGAGGTCTATGACATTGAAACCGTAGTTTCTGAGCATGAGAACCACCAGATTCTTGCCTATATCATGTATATCGCCCTCAACCGTTGCCACGACTATGGTAGGCATATCAGAGCTGTCCTTGTCCTTCAGAACAAGGGGACTTATAACTCCTATCGCCATCTCCATGGTCTCAGCACTTGATATGAGCTGTGGCAGGAAATATTTTTTCTTCTCAAAGAGTCTTCCAACCTCATTTATCGCGCCTATCAGATCGTTATCTATGATGGACTGTGGATCAGCTCCGCTGTCAAGCACAGCGTGTACATCGTCAAGAATTGATCTCTTATTGCCTTTGAGAACATCTATGTATATCTGGCTTTTTCCCTCCAGATCAGAACCAGATTTGCCGCCTGATGTGCCCGCTCCCGGTGAGGCAAGCTCAAGGGGTTTGACATTCTCAATATAACGGACATCGCTCTCCTCCTTGAAAAGCAGCATGTCAGAAGCAAATGCAGCATTCATGAGCATGGTCTGGGAAGGATTTGCTATAGCCATAGTCAGTCCACGAGAGATAGCCATAGTGAGGAATGCTGTATTTACAAACATTCTCTCAGGAAGTCCAAATGAAATGTTGGACAGACCACAGATGGTTGCAAGTCCGTTGTTATAACAGTAGTTTATGGTTTTCAGGCAGTTGATGGCAGCGTCCTTCTGGGCACCGACCGTTGCAACAAGTCCGTCCACAACCACATCGTTCTTCGTAAATTCCATCTCATACGCAGTGCCAAGCACCGTGTTAATTATGTCCTCCTTCTCCTGTGGGCTTTCAGGAAGTCCCTTATCTGACAGAGGAAGAAGAATAAACATAGCTCCATACTTCTTGACAAGGGGAAGTATCTCTTCCATCTTCACCTTCTCAAGGGATACGGAATTGACAAGTGCACGTCCCGGATAAATACGAAGTGCCGCCTCAAGTACCTCTGGTGAGCTGGAATCAAGGCATAACGGAAGGTTTACAGCCTGCGATACCTGATATACAACCTTAAGCATCATCTCTCTCTCATCGATACCATTCATACCGACATTGATATCAAGTATTGAAGCACCCTTATCTACCTGCTCTTCAGCCATATTCATTACAAGCTCAAGTGATCCCTCCCTGAGCTCAGCCTGAAGCTTCTTCTTTCCGGTCGGGTTGATTCTCTCTCCAACAACCTTAAACGGAGCATCCAGATCTATTATGAGAGATGAACGCTCAGATGATATACATCTGACATGCTCTGAACTTATCTCAGGAACAGGCATCTTGGAAGCCATATCAGCAAGAGCCTTTATGTGTTCAGGTCTCGTACCGCAACAGCCACCAACCATTCCGGCTCCCGCCTCGATTATCATCTTCATATCTTCAGCAAATTCCTCAGGGGTCATCCGATATACGCTTTTATCATTTACAAGCTCCGGCATTCCGGCGTTCGGCTTTGCAAATACAGGGATAAATGCGATGCTCTTCATCTGTCTAACAAGCTCGACCATCTTATCAGGGCCTGTGGAACAGTTTACACCTATAGCTGCCACTCCAAGATTCTGAAGAACATTTACTGCTGTCACAGGATCGGTTCCATACAGGGTACGTCCATCCTCGTTGAATGTAAGGCTGGCGATTATAGGGAGATCTGACACTTCATTTGCCGCAATAACCGCAGCTCTGGTCTCAGCGAGGCTCATCATGGTCTCGACCACAAGCAGGTCACAACCACTCTCGTCTATGACCTTTATCTGTTCCTTATACACGTCGACCAGCTCTTCAAACTTCAGTTTTCCCATAGGATAGAGCATCTCGCCGGTCATGGTGATATCGCCCGCCACGAGGCCATGGCCTGCAGCCTTGACCGCTTCCTTAGACAATTTTACAAGTCTTCTGTTCATGTCCTCAAGGTCATCGGCAAGCCCATACTCGTTGAGTTTTATCCTGTTACATGTAAAGGTTGGAGCATACAGAATATCTGTGCCGGCGTTCAGATATGCAACCTGGAGGTCAAACATTATCTGTGGATGTTCAAGTATCCATTTCTCGGGGCACACGCCAAGAGGCATGCCTGCATTCATAAGATTTGTTCCTGTGGCTCCATCAAGTATAAGTATCTTATCATCAAACAGTTTTCTGAAATCTGTCTTTTTCATGTCTTATCTCCTCGTACTCAGGCCTGATCCAGACCTTCATCAGTTATTTTTCCATCGCCGTCTGCGGCTGCTGTTGCCAGCATGTCACATCTCTCATTTCCAGGGTTGCCGGCATGACCTTTGACCCACAGGAATTCCACGTTGTGTGGCGCTTTTGCTGCAAGCAGGCGTTCCCACAGATCCCGGTTCTTGACCGGTTCATTCTTGCCGCGCTTCCAGCCTTTTTTGATCCAGCCCTCTATCCAGTGCTGGTTAAATGCGTTGCATAGATACTGTGAATCTGAATACAATTTCACATTACACGGCTTTATAAGAGCCTCAAGCCCGATTATCGCCGCCATAAGCTCCATTCTATTGTTTGTTGTCTTTATATATCCCTGGCTGTATTCTCTCTCGTGAAGCTGTCCCTTTGCATCGATAAACTGAAGAACAGCACCATATCCACCAGGTCCATTTGGATTGCCTCTGGCAGATCCATCAGTGTACAATATTACATCCATATATGATCTCCATAATTATATTTTCTGTATAAATGAGTCTATGATACGAACAAGTCTTCCTGACGCTTCATCGCCCGCCGCAATGATCTCCTCGTGTGAAAGCTCTCCACCTAGGCCTGCAGCCTTGTTGCATATTGAAGAAAGACCTGCGACACGCATTCCCATATGTCTTGCAGCTATGGCTTCACATACAGTGCTCATTCCAACTGCATCTGCCCCCATTCCCGCCAACATTCTTATCTCTGCAGGAGTCTCATACTGAGGACCGGTGACCTGAATATATACACCCGACCTGAAATCAATATCATTTTCAGCAAACGCTTCTCTGATATAGCTATTCAGCTCCACATTGTAGACATGTGTCATATCGGGAAATCTCACACCCAATTTATCATAGTAACTGCAAATGAGTGGCGATGGTACAAATGTTGAAATGTGATCACTTATCATCATGATATCGCCCGGCTCAAGCTTCTCAGATATTCCGCCTGCAGCATTTGTGAGCAGAAGCTTATCTACACCAAGCAGCCCTATGACACGGACAGGCATGACAACCTGGCTCATATCGTATCCTTCATAATAATGGACCCGTCCCTGCATGATAAGGACCTTTTTCCCGTGGATACATCCGTATACGAAGCGGCCTCTGTGTCCTGCTACTGTAGATACAGGAAAATGTGGAATATCTCCGTAATCCACATACACAGGGTTCTCAATAACGTCCGCCATATGTCCCAGACCACTGCCCAAGATAATGGCTATATCAGGAACATCTCCTATCGCATGTCTCAAATACGAGGCAGCCTCCGTCAATTGATCGTATGTTACCAAATCATCACCCCCATAATACAAAACAAGGTCAGGATATTATTCCTGACCAGAATCTATATAAGTTATAACGGAGACGGAGGGATTTGAACCCTCGCGCCGGTTGCCCGACCTACCGCATTTCGAGTGCGGACCCTTCAACCTCTTGGGTACGTCTCCAATTACACTTTAATAATAGCAGATGACAGGCATTCCGTCATATACTATATTAAACAACTGTTCTGCCGCGGATACAGGAAGATTTACACATCCATGGGATCCGCTGTTCTTGTATATATCACCGCCAAATGAACTTCTCCACGATGCATCATGGAATCCGATTCCCAGCTCGCCTATGAATGGCATCCAGTATGTTACAGGAGTCTCATAGTCATCGCCGATAAGCACAGCAGGTGTCTTCTTATACAGGATCGTATATACACCTTCAGGTGTTCTGTATTTGCCATTGTTTGCAAGGCTTCCGGTTACACAGTCGGAATCCCACACAAGATTGCCGTCTACATATGCATATACATGCTGCTGGCCAAAATCACATTCGATATATGAATCACCGATATCATCGCCGCCATCGTGATAAACTGCAGCGTAGCAGTCAAACGGTGGTGTATGTGTTGTGGACTCTCCGGCTTCAAGAAGCTTCATGAGCTCTTCTGTCTCACCGTCCACATCGATCATCCAGCCATACCAGGTATTTGCCAGAGTGATGACATCACCATTATGAGTTCTGAAATTCCTCGGCACACCGTATGTATCGTATCTGCTTGCGATATTCTCGACATACTCACGCACCTTGTCTTCTGAGAATTTCCATTTTCCTTTTACGTTGCTGATCCAGTCGCCATATTCCTTGCTGGTAAGCTTCCATGACACCTGATCTATCTCATATGTAATGGTCATCTCAAGGATCTTTGCAAGATCCTTCTGCTCATTTACTATCTCTTCACTGTCGGCTGTGAGCTCAGGACTCTCGTATGCGTCACTTTCCGATACATCAAGCACGGATTCACCTTTAACAATCGCCTCATCTATTATACAGCATAATCTGTCAAAATCAAGAAAATTTCCTTCAGATTCAGGAATAATTGTTGATTCTCCATCCTTGATCGTAACATAGGCATCTTCCGGTTTCTCCATCTTGGACTCGTCAAGACTGTCATAGCTCTTCAAAAGCTTCTCGAGAGCATCCTTGTCATACGACGCTGAATAGTAAAGGTCATAATCTTTTCTCTTTAGCATGTAATAAGGCCAGAGAAAACCATTCTGTTCGCTTATGATCTTCTTGGCTGTTATATTCGGCTTTATATCAAGCGATATATCTTCTGGTTTTATGACATGTTCCTCACCGCCCCTGAGCTTGAGTGTGAGGGAATAATCCTGTATGTAACTCTCTATGTATGCATCGACATCATCAAGTGAGTAAAACGAATAGTCTATATCATTGATGTATGTCTTGTAGTTGTAATGGAACATGAACCATATCGATATAACTATATATGTACATACGACCACTGCTCCACATATAGCTGCTGTGATCTTCAAAGCTCTGTGAGTTTTTTTCGCAGGCTTGTCGTCCGGTTCATCCGCTTCATTAAAAGCTTCATTATCCGGGAATATCGGTATCCCTGCCCCATCGAGAACCGTTGCATCCGATGCTGCAGTCTCCGGTTCGGTGTCTGTCTCGCCAAACATTGTATCTTCAGCGGCATCAGTGTTCACATTATCTTTATCTATATTGTTATCATCTGTGTTATTGTTCATAAAATCACGCTCTTCCCCTTCGCACATAATTCCATGCGAACTTACGTCCAACATACATAATATTATATGCTATATTACTATAATTCAACTCTTAATTATGTTTAAATATAAGAGGCTAACGCACTGTTATCTGGACAAATTGATAGTCACCAGATCTGGTTCATTATTAACTCTGATTCGGATAGTGTGAAGGCCGAGTCCTGCACTGACTATCATATTATGTCCATCGCAGGAGTATAACCCTTTATAGTATTTTGGAAACAGTCTGATCATAGGTGATATCACGCCTCCGAGAAATGGCAGGATCACAAGTCCTCCATGTACATGACCAGATACAGTCAGGTCAGCTCCCCATCTGGAATATTCTTCAAAATAATCGGGATCATGTCCTATAAGTATGTTGTAAGCGGATCTGCTTATCGATGGAAGTTCATTCAGCAGATACTCTTCATCCATATCGAGCTTTTTGAATCTTCTGTAATATTCCGTCTTCATGTCAAGTCCGTATATCGTGACATTGTATTCATCAAGATGAACACTTTCATTTATAAGCCAGGTGATGTTATCTTTTGTTCCTTCATATAACCTGTTCCACATATCACCATATTTTTCATATATGGATGTGCGCATCTCATGATTTCCTTTTCCCATATACACAGGAAAACGCTTGCCAAGTTCATTCAGGAAATGTATACCTATATCTACTGTAAGTCCCGGCTTTCCGACTATTATATCCCCCGCCACCAGTATGAAATCCGGATTGATCTTTTCTATACAGCTTATAAGCTTCTCGTTGTCCTTTCCAAATTCCGCATTGTGGAGATCTGATATCATGACTATCCGAGCTTTTTTTCTAATTCTCCTGTCATGCAGTTGATAATTTGAAAACGAGATTCTTCTGTTTTCGCGGTAACTCTCTATCAAAACATTAACAAGCGTTATAATGCATAGTACGATAACTACAACTAAAAAAATCTTCATGTATTTAACCTCAATATGTAAATTGTAACTTGAGCACTTTAACGAAAGCGTATTTCATACTCATGGAATCAACCTTCTCCGCCGCATATATCGGCACAGAACCGATACACCTCTCGCCAACATAATAGCTCATCTTTCCAAGCTCTTCACCACTGTCAACCGGAGCAGTCAGCGGATCTTTCATCTCCAGTTTCTTCTTCACATCCTCCGCGTGTTCTCCCGCAAGCAGGATCCCGGTGAATTGTGAGTCGGTCTTAATTGTAACACAACTTTCGGTGCCATTGTCTATGGAAATCTCTTTTTCCTGAAGAATATTCAGATCTGTATATTTCTGGCACATCGAATATCCATAATCAAGCAGCCTGCAGGCGTCTTTGTTTCTGATATCCTTTGTATCAGCTCCCATGATGACAGCAATAAGCTGTATGCCGTCCCTCTCAGCAGTCGCCGACATGCAATATTTTGCGGTATTTGTGAAACCTGTCTTAAGGCCGGTTGCTCCTGTATACATATTCAAAAATTTATTTGTGTTGACGAGATCAAACTGACTCTCGCCTCTTCGTGTTTTATGTATGATCAAATCCATCCATATGCTTGAATAATCAAAGATGGCAGGATATTTTGTTATGAGTTCTCTGGACATTATGGAGATATCCCGTGCTGACATTTTATGTCCATCCGCATCCAGGCCACACGCATTTTTGAAACTTGCATTTGTCATCCCCAGCTCAGCAGCCCTCTCATTCATCTTTTTCACAAACGCTTCTTCGCTTCCGGCAACCTTTTCCGCCATGGCAACAGCCGCATCGTTTCCGGATGCAATTATAATACACTTTATCATATCTTCAACAGTCTGTTCTTCTCCTGCCTCAAAGAAGCATTGCGATCCACCCATAGACGCAGCATGTTCACTCACAGTTACAATATCATCAAGAGTCATTTGTCCGGCCTCTATCGCCTCAAAAGCCAGAAGAAGCGTCATAACCTTTGTAACCGAAGCCGGAGCCATGGCTTCATCACAGTTTTTCTCAAATAACACCTGACCCGTGGATGCCTCAACGAGTATACAGCTTGGAGATTCCACCTCCAGAACTTCTGTCTGGTCTGCCGCCTGAGTCTCTGTCTGTTCCTCTGCATATACCATAAGATTCGTACTCATTGTGTTTGCAAATATGATAAAGATGAGTACCGTTATAACAGATAATCTTCTGATATTATTCTTCCTGCCCATCTTTTTTCTATCCGGAAAATGCAGCATACAACTCCTCTTTCAGTTTCTGTTTATATATTATATTGTGCACTTATCCGGCAATATGACTTTTTTATCCCACCAATATAGTATTATTTTCTTTATTTTGTAATTTTTTTCTGATATAATCAATGGTTAGAAAAAAGGAGGACATGTTTCATGAGTATGAAATTAGTTAAACGAGTACCAACTGGCGATGAGATCAAGGAACTATACCCTCTTTCAAGCGAGTTGAAAGCCATCAAAGCCAGAAGAGATGAAGAGATCAGAAAAATTTTCGTAGGCGATGATGACCGATTTATATTTATCATCGGACCTTGTTCAGCAGATAATGAGGATGCTGTTTGTGATTATCAGAATCGTCTTGCAAAGGTTGCAGATGAAGTTAAGGATAAGATACTGGTCATTCCACGTATATATACTAACAAGCCAAGAACTACCGGTGATGGTTACAAAGGAATGCTCCATCAGCCTGATCCTACAAAGGCATCAGACATGCTCGAGGGTCTTTACGCCATCAGAAAAATGCATATAAGAGCTATCAGGGAGACAGGACTTACCGCTGCTGATGAGATGCTTTATTCAGAAAACTGGCAGTATGTAGATGATATCCTCTCTTACGTTGCCATAGGTGCACGTTCTGTTGAGGATCAGCAGCACAGACTTACCGCAAGTGGAATGGATGTCCCTGTAGGTATGAAGAATCCTACAAGTGGTGACTACAATGTTATGATGAATTCCTGTATAGCAGGACAGCATCACCACACATTCCTCTATTCTGGATGGGAGGCACATACAGACGGAAATCCTTTGACACATTGTATATTGAGAGGTGCACTGAATAAGCATGGACAGTCTATATCCAATTATCACTATGAGGATCTCAGGCTCCTTGCTGACACATACAAGAAGTTCAACCTCGTAAATCATGCATGTATAGTTGATGCCAACCACAATAATTCTGGCAAGAAATTTATTGAACAGCCAAGAATTGTCAAAGAGATAATCCATAGCAGGAATTACGATCCTGAGATCAAGAATCTTGTAAAGGGTGTTATGGTTGAGAGTTATATTGAGGATGGCAACCAGCCAGTAGATGGTGGATGCTATGGTAAGTCTATCACAGATCCTTGTCTTGGATGGGATAAGACAGAGAGACTTCTCAAAGAAGTTGCTGATCTTCTTTAAAAAATACATTTTCAGCATGCGCGCTTATACAATTACACGTGCTGTGCTTATACAATAAAAGAAAACCGGCGGATCTATCATGATACCGCCGGTTTTCTTTATTTATCTGTCAGACCGAAGCCTCGCAGAGTTTGACGAGGATGCATCTTCCCAAAGACACATCTCCCATCATCTTATATTTACTTGTAGTATATGCATACATCGGATCGACAACTCTTCTCAAAAGTCTCGAAAGAACTGGAACTGTAAATACATATTTTACCTTATACTCCCTGTCCGAATCCTCTGTTAATCTGGCAACATGATCCCTTATATCTATGTAGAACACCCCACTATCATTGCCGATAACATTGAACTGAAGACAACAATCATCAATATCCGCCAATTCCAAAGAACTGAGAACGCTATCGATACACTCCACGCATTCTTTATACGTCATATAAACTCCCAATCTTATAAGAACTCGAAGTCTGCATCCTCATCGCCATCTCCGATAAGTACCTGATTACGCTTTACTCCTTCTTCTACTTCACCAACAATAAGTTCTTCCTCTTCCTCCTGAGCAGCCTGAGCGCTCTTACCTGTGAATGCGGCCGGCTTTGGCTCTGCCTCTGGAGCAGCCTTTGGTGTCATCTTAAGCTTCTGAGGTGCATCTCCGCCCTGTGACTTCATCTTAAGCTTTGTTATAGGATCCGCCTCAACTGCAGCTTCAACCTTCTCTGCAGCCTCAGCAACCTTTGCGCTTGATCCGCTCTTGAGAGTCTCCATCTCTTCCTTAAGCTTGGCAAGCTCAGCCTTTGCATTGGCAATAACCTCGTTAGCCTTCTTCTTAGCGTCATTTATTATCTTGTTAGCCTCAGCATTTGCTGCGTTGGCTTCCTTCTTGGAACCAGGGGCAGCCTGCTCGAGCTGCTTCTCAAGCTCATAAATCTTTACGCTGTTCTCCATAAGGTTCTTCTTTGACACTTCGTTCTCTGACTCAAGAGCTGCGTACTTTGTCTCAAGTTCTGCATAATCTTCTGCAACTGAGCGCAGGAAGCTGTTAACCTCATCCTTATTATATCCAAAAAGTCCTTTTTTAAAGGTTTTAGATTCAATCTGATCCTTTGTCATTGCATAGTTCTCCTTTTCAGTATTAATTGGACCATCCACATACAGAAGCTCCATTTATAATTATATTAACAAATAGTAATTTTTTCAACATTATTGTTGGATTTTATAAAACTTTCCCAATATATTACAGTTTTTCCATCAATTCGCATATAAATCAGAGTTCATTGCTGTCAAGCAGTATGGTAAATGGCCCGTCATTGGACAGATCTACTTTCATATCTGCGCCAAATTCTCCATGTTCCACCACAGGAACAATGTCCCTACATCTGGATATTATGTACTCATACATCTCGTTTGCCATATCCGGCGCTCCAGCCCCCGTAAATGATGGTCTGTTTCCCTTCCGGCAGTCCGCGCACAGAGTGAACTGAGATACGATCAGGAGTTGTCCGTCTACACTGTTTATGTCAAGATTTGTCTTACCGTTTTCATCGGCAAAAATTCTCATCTTCACAAGCTTGTTTATCATCTTGTCAGCAATCTCTTTGGTATCCGAATCGTATACTCCGACAAAAACCAGAAAACCTTTCTGTATGCTGCCGATCACTTTGCCATCCACCTCTACTGATGCGTGATTTACACGCTGTATAACAAATTTCATTTTACGGATCCTTTCATAATCTTTTTACAGACTATTTTTTCAACAATATCATTTTGACAGTTATTTTCTGGTCATACTATCTGTCCGACATGCTTATCGCTTCAACTGCAACACTGCCGCCTCTTACAACTTCTATCCTGTTAGGGAAACTCTCCTTGAACAGTTTTATGGCATTGTCATTCTTTGCATCAGTCTGAACGCACTCTACAAGCACAGATTTCTTATTGTAGTCAGTTATCTTGTATCCAAATGCATTTGCAATTCTGAACACTTCATCTTTATCCTCATTTGAACAGCTGTTGACCTTGACAAATAAAATCTCGTTGTTGTGAATGGCTATATCAGTGTAGTCAACTACCTTGATAACCTCAACACTTCTGTTGAGCTGCTTTTTCACCTGCTCAAATGTTCGATCATCACTGGTGAAACCGATGGTCATTCTGGATATTGTCTCATCCTCGGTTACTCCAACGGTTATAGTATCTATATTGTATGATTTGCTTGAAAACAAACCTGAAATTCTTGCAAGTACACCTACTTCGTTTTCTACGAACAGGCATATCCATCTCTTCTTTACGCTCATTCTATATACCCCTTTCATTTGGATAATATACAAATCTATATATGTACATTCTATTACCGATATAAAATCAATTTATCAATATCAGCAGTCAAGTATCATGTCATTCAATGATTTTCCACCAGGAACCATAGGAAATACATTGGCTGTAGGATCTATGAAGAACTCTATAACTGTAGGTCCGTTTGTATTGGCCTTTGCAGCCTCAAATGCAGGTCTTATTTCCTCCGGCTTAGTGACTCTGATTCCCTTTGCATCATAACTTTCAGCCAGTTTTACAAAGTCCGGAGAATACTTTGGACAGCACTTGTCCGGATTCTGACAGTCTCTGTTGCATCTTCTTCTGTATCTGAGACATGTACTGCTGTATCTCTTATTGAAGAACAGCTCCTGCCACTGGCGTACATTGCCGAGATAGCCGTTGTTCAGTATACAGAGGGTAACAGGAAGCTCAAGCGCAACAGCTGTAGCCATCTCCTGAATGTTCATCTGGACTCCGCCGTCTCCGGATATACAGATAACATCTTTATCCATGTTGCCAAGCTTTGCGCCTATGGCAGCAGGGAATCCATAACCCATGGTTCCAAGGCCTCCAGAAGTTAAGAGCTGTTTGTTCTCGTCTATATCAATGTACTGCGTTGTCCAGAGCTGATTCTGTCCAACATCAGTTGTAACGATGAGATTGCTGTACATATCGTTTATGGTTCTGATGATAGCCTCAGGGGTCACACCATCATATCTGTTCATGTTGATAGGATACTCAGCCTTGACATTCATAATGTCATCCACCCAGCCTTTGATATCAAGAGGCTCAGCGTATTCAAGCATCTTGGATATGGCAACCTTGGCATCAGCAACGATAGGTATATCAACTTTTATGTTTCTTGATATGGACGCTGCATCTATATCAACATGTATGATCTTGGCATTCTTGGCAAATGTATCTATAGTACCTGTTATTCTATCATTGAATCTACATCCGATGGAGAAGAGAACATCACTCTCCATGATAGCTTTGTTGGATGCCAAGTTACCATGCATACCGATGTTACCTACATACAGTGGATGATCTGTAGGTATTGCACCTTTTCCCATGATGGTTGTGACTACAGGGATACCTGTCTTCTCCGCAAGCTGCTGCATCTCTTTTCTTGCATGAGCGATATTTACACCACCGCCACAGAGGAACACAGGCTTCTTTGCATTCTTAAGCTCCGCAAGGGCTCTCTTGATCTGTCCGACATGTACGCCCTCTGAAGGCTTGTAACCTCTGATATTTACCTCTGATGGATACTCGTCACTTCCCATGGCAAGCTGTATATCCTTAGGAATATCAACAACTACAGGACCCGGCTTTCCGGTTCTTGCTATGTAAAAAGCATTTTTAATGATCCTTGCAAGATCCTCTCTCTTTCTTACTGTGACTGCGTACTTGCATATGCTTCTTGTGATTCCAACTATATCAACCTCCTGGAATGCATCGTTTCCAATAAGGTTCATTGGAACCTGTCCTGTAAAACATACCAATGGCACGCTGTCGTAGTTGGCTGTGGCAATTCCCGTTACAAGGTTTGTCGCACCCGGACCACTTGTTACCAGACACACTCCAACTCTTCCTGTTGAACGTGCATATCCATCTGCTGCGTGGACAAGCGCCTGCTCGTGTCTTGGAAGTATCATATCGATACCTTCTGCATCATACAACGCATCAAACAGGTCTATCGCCGTTCCACCAGGGTATGCGAACAGAGTGTCTACCCCCTCTTCCTGCAACGCTTTTACAAACATCTTTGCTCCATTGATCTCCATATCTTATACCTCCTGTAAAGTTCATGATAATCTAAACTTACGCCTCGGGATGTATATATGCACCCCATGCATAGAAAAAGCCCTAAGCGCAACTGTTTTACGCTTAGGGCGAATATATTCATATCCGTGGTACCACCTAAATTCAGACAAATATCTGCACTCATCAGATACTATAATAAATTATCACTGTAATCATTATTAATATCTTATTCCTGTAACGGGGAAAACCGTTGAAACCTACTCGACAACAGCCGACAAATATATATGCTGCAATCTTTCAATCCACTGCTCGAAGGCTACCTTCCACACATTCCTGATGAAGACTCTCACCACCATCTTCTCTCTGTTGATCGGGGGATGCATGTACTCCTCCTTGTCATAGCATTTGACTATTTTCTAGTCGCTTAACGACCCTTAGATGTAAATATTTTATCATTAACATGGAAATGTGTCAACGATTCTTTTGCTTGCCTATCAGAACCCTTTTCCCTTCAAATGCAAAGCCGTAATGTCTGATATGATTCTTCTCAAATCCGAGATCATGCAATTCTGCATCATAGTTCTTATCAATGATCTGACGTAGTGCAGAGTTCACAGTATCTTGTAGATTCTTTTCCGTGCCGGCACTGTGTACTTTGAATTCCATGATTATAGCTGAATCATCAGCTGACTTTGGAATAATGATCACATCACATCTGCCGTATCCGCTTTCGTGATTTGACTTTACGACATATCGGTCTCTAAGTTCAACAAGAAGCCCAAGAACAAAACCATGGAAGAACTTCTCGGGCAGAGCCTTGTCGGACGGATGTCGCCCCGAATCAAAGCTGCTTATCGTGGCCATGGCTACATCATTCATGTATATATTCATCTCCTCGAGGTTGTCATCAAGCAGAGCCATTACGAACCTGTTGTAGTTGGTATCAGAACGATTAAACCATAATCTGAATGTATTACAGAACATTCCTAACGTCTCCGTGTTAGTTATTCGCAGATGATACACCGGCTCAAACGAATCCTCTGGATAGTCGATATTCGCTATCTTCAAATAACCACTTGCAAGCAGCAGGCTCCATATAGCACTATCATCATATTCCAGTCTGTCAAATACGATCTGTTCATCGAAGCTCACAGCAATATCATATCCTCTGATAAGCAATTCCATCTTCTCCTTTGTTGAAACGGAAGCCTCACGCAGCAATCGGCTTATCATCTCATTTGAACTGGTCGAGACCCAATATGGACGAAACTGTCTCTTATCTATGTAGTTGGTTATGGACCATGGATTGTAGATGTCATTTACATGGCCAAATGAAAAACCATCATACCATCTCTTTACAGAATCCTTATATTCTCCAAGTCCAAATGAATCTAGTGCTGCAAAAGTCTCCTTCTCTGTAAATCCAAAGCAATCTGCATATCTGTCATTCATTGATGTTATAACATTCAGGTTGTTCAGATCCGAGAAAATAGACTCTTTGGATACTCTGGTTATACCTGTCATGACAGCCCGCTCAAGATACCTGTTGGACTTGAATGTGGCATTGAACAGACTGCGTATAAAAGATGTCATCTCCTGCCAATAACCATTGATATAAGCCTCCTGCAATGGAGTGTCGTATTCATCAAGGAGAACTATGACCTTTTTACCATAATGGCTGGTGAGAAGGCTTGACAAATCATTCAGCGCATTCTGAGCAGTCACGTCATCCATATTCCTGCTTGCAGAAGCAAGAAGCTTTCTCTGACCATCGTTAAGTTTGTCCGATGTATAGAGCTCTGGGAACTGGCTGTATACATCACTTATTATCACCTTTATCTGCCTTATGGCATCAAGGCAGTTCGTCTGCTTTACCGCTGCAAAGCTTACAAATATCACCGGATATGTACCCTGAAGCTTCATGTATTCAGCATCACCCGATATATATAAATTATCGAACAAATCCCTCCTATCTCTGTATCTGACAGAAAAGAAACATTCCAGCATACTCATATTAAGTGTCTTGCCAAATCTTCTTGGTCTGGTTATAAGAGTTACTGCATCCCCAGACTCCCACCATTCCTTGATAAAATACGTCTTATCTATGTAGAAATAACCAGATTCCCTTATACTGTCAAATCCCTGATTACCTATACTTACAACTGTATCGCTATCAATATTACGATTATCAATCGATATGGAAACTTTTCTGTTCATGGCCGCAGCAATCTTCACAAGAAACTCCAGGCTTGGATTATAATTTCCGCTCTCAAATCTGGTTATATTCGGCTGGGATACTCCTGCAAGCTTTCCAAGTTCTGCCTGGGTGATTCCCTCTGCCGCACGACATTCCCTAAATTTTCTGGCAGTATCTGTACAGATTCTGTTCTGCTCGTATTCAATGACAGAATCCCTGTCGCCAGCATTCACTATAAAATCACTATTATCAATGCGATCGTCCATATCGTCACCACCTCTCCGCAAGCATAAATATACCGTATATGATATAATTATAATATATCATATACGGTATATTAGTTCAACATAATACAGAATAGATTATGCTAGAAACCGCTACTCCGCCAGCAGTTCAAACCAGAACACATCATAACCTGCCGTCGCGGCTACTCTCTGGGAGACTATATGTGACATTCCTGTGCCATAATATGGAATTTTACCACATCTGAGTATATCCTTGGTCAGTTCAGATACAAGCGATGTTCCAACATGTCTTCCCTCAGCATCTTGAACAACATTTATACCAATCTGCCAGAAATCGTCACTGTCAGCGCTTGCGCCAGCCATACCAATAATCTCACCATCTGATACAGCAGCCACGGCCAGCACATCAGGAGTGTTATCATCAAAGCAAAATGCTTCATTCCATCTGTCATCTCCTTTGAATTGCAGGATCTCATCCCCCGTATACCTGACAAGGTCAAAATCTTCTTTAAGCTTTGAATCAACCGGTTTATCTGTAGCATCTTTTCTCACTGCATGTTCGCACAGTTTCGTCGGAAGGTAAAATGGATGAGCAGATTTCAATTTACATCCGTATTTGGAAAGAATGCTGTCAAGCTCACGGAAATTCACTACATCCATGAACCATTTTCCAGATGCATTCTCATAGCGTTTTCTGCATTCATCTACAATCTCTCTACGGCCGGTAAATAACAATTTGCCATTTACCACAGCTATTTTGAGTGGGCACTTTTCCTGTCCTTTGAACCGCCTCTGCCCTGCTATCTGTCTGTATTCAGAGAATATATTGTCACTGGAATATATATCGACCGCATCACAGCAGTAATCCCTGGCCAGCTGATCATACAGCGATTTCTTCATCTTCTCATACAGCCAACGTTTTCTCGTCAGAATATTCGTATGTCCTATCCGGACTTCATTCAAAAGAGGCACATACACTTCATCACAGGTATGATGAAACACAAATCCAAGCTTTTCCTGTACTATGCGTGACTTGGAATTGCCATCGTAATAGCCGCACCATATCGTTCTCATTCCGAGATCAACAAAGCCATGTTCTATAAGTCTTCTGGCGGCCTCCGGTGCGTATTCGTTGCCCCAATGAGGCTTTCCTATCCAGTATCCAAGCTCACATTCGTCATCGCGATCTGTCATATCCGTCCTTCCATTTAACAGTAATTCGATGGCTCCGACAACCAGACCGCCGTCCTTCAGACACACTGCGTAACACTCCGGTCCATTAAATACATTCCGTATCACATCAAAGCTGTACTCCCTGCTCTCATGCACAGGCCAGCCCGCTATAGGACCCACATCAGGGTCACTTGCATATTCAAATAATATATCTGCGTCACTTTCCTGCCAGTGACGTAATATCAATCTCTTAGTTTCTAAAATCAAATCATATATCCCCTTTCATATAAGACTTTATGTGCTTTCCCAGTTCTTCACTATCCTCAGATATTTGCCCAGATTGATAAATGATCTAACAATCTCGTCCACTATGACTGCAAGAAAGACGCCTGCGATTCCAAGCTTAAGGACAAACACGAACAAAAGTGCCACAGAAACCACCCACACCGTTCCAAACAGCTGTGTTATGAGCATCCATATCGTGTTGCCACTACCCCTGATCGCATTGCCAACCACTATGTTTGCTGATTTGGCGAACAGATTGATACTGATAAAGATCAGATATATCCCACACGATGCAATTATGCTCTTGTCGTTGGTGAACAGCGATATGATCTGCTGCGGAAACGCAAGACAGACACCGAGTGTGATGATTCCAACTACTATGCACAAGCCATACGCACAGACACATACACCCTTGTATTTACCCAGATCATTGTTTCCTTTTGCCTCACCAGTTAGTGTCATTGTACCGTTTCCTATCGCTCCAATGATGACAACCGCCAGGACTTCAACACTGAATATGATGGAATAAATTCCGGCAGCCATCTCATTTATGGCGTTGAGAATCCTTATAAGCAGCAGATTGCCAAGATTCCATGCAAAATCCTCAAGAGCTGTGTTCACTCCCAGCTTTGCCGACAAAAGATACGGCTTTATATGTGCCTTTACCACCCATTTCATTGATGGTTTAGTGTTAAGTTTCTTGCTTGATACCACGAATATCACTGCAAATATAAGTCCAGAGTACTCCGCTATTGTAGTTGCTATGGCTGCACCCTTTATCCCCATGGCCGGAAGCCCAAATCTTCCAAATATCATGACCCAGTCAAGGAATATATTTACACCAGATCTTAATATTCCATATACAACAAGTGGCTTGGTATAGTTCGATGTCTGGAGTATGACGCTGAATGCACCGCCAAGTCCTGTTATCAGAAATACGGGCGCATAATACCTGGAATAATCAAGACACATCGGCATCAGGCCGTCTGACACACCCATGAGTCTGAATACAAATTCAGCGCAGAATGTCCAGAAGAAAAATAACAGTATCGGTATGATATTGTTGTATTTCACCATGGCACCTGAATACTCTTCTATGTGTTCGTTATCTCCTGCGCCAACGCTCTGACTTATCAGTATGGACGCTCCTGTCACTATGGAAAAACAGAATGACATGGTTGTCCACATCGGTGAAGTCACATTGCCGAGTGCGCTCATGTACATGCTGTTTACGTGTCCTAAGAATATTCTGTCTATAAGCATCTGAAGCTGTGATATCAGATTGCTAAGCATGATCGGAACCGCAATGTTTAACAATCCCGGAAGGTATTTTTTATTGGTCTGTATTATTGTATTTTTCACGGTAGATTTCCTCTTTCTGTATTGTTTCTTAAGGATATGTCTTCTATAAACTCCAAGCTCAAATGTTACAGTAATCATAACATGACAGTGTATTCAATTATATCAACGCATGCTTTATTCTGCATTACACCTGTGGTGTGATATAACAAAATAAAGTGCATGAAAAACCGATTCATGCACTTTACTTTACATACATTTATCTTCTAATTATCAGTCCAGATCAAGCCAATATGCTATATGTTCAGCAAGATCATCCTCGTCCATCTCAGGATGTCCCGCTATGTAATCTTTTATCTCATATATTTGCTGTTCTTTGATTCCCAGTATTTTAGCAGCAATCTCAGCATCTTTTACATCTAAGTTTTTTACACGATCAATCAATAACATATATTTTCCTAGCAGTTTATTTTCATTATCCCTCATTAACAATGTCATAAATTCGCGCCTCCATTTCTTATTGCCTTTAACATTATTGACCTCTTCATCAAGAGATCGTGTTAGATCACTTGCAGGATTAGCTCCACCAATATAGTGAAGCAACTCTTTTACTTCATCGCTCACATCATCCATAGTGCCTTTTGTATTAAGTATAATTTTTACAGTATCATCATTAAGCTTAAGTGCAGGTTCCTGAATGCACGTGTTCTCAAAAGTGTAGATATGACGACCAATGCCAAATTCATCATAATCACATATGAATATTACATAACTCTTCTTTAACTTGTTATAATCTTCGCCTTTGTCTATGATATTGATATCTATTATACCTTGATAATATCTCATCCTTTTAGGAAGATTTTTCTTGTTTGTTGTCTGCATCTCAATGTTGTATATTGTGTCGAATTCATCTTCAATATACACATCAAGTCGAACACTTTTTGAGCCTACGCCTTTGCTTATCGTCTTTTCAAGCTCTGGATATTTTATCTCTCGTATTTTTATGTTTAAAATACATTCTAGCAGTGCTTTACACAATTTCGGATTCTGCATTACAGCACCAAAAATAAAATTGTCCGTTATAGTCTTATCTTTAAATATCGTCATTTTATATGTCCTCCTGTATGTGCCTCTCCAAGCGCAATGTCAGTCCTTCATATAAAAATCTTGTTTAGATTATAACTTTTATTTAATCATACTACAACCGCATATCATCTAAAAGTTCTATAAAATCAACTCTCCAATATAATATATAGATACCACAAAAAGAGGTAAATATATGTGTTCCATTGCAGGATTCTATAACTCCAACAGGGATTTCAATACCGAACATGAACGATACTCATACATATTGAACGACATGAATAAGGCACTTGCTCACAGAGGTCCGGATGCACAGAATACAGTGCTGTCATCCCACTGCGGGCTTGCCCACACCAGACTGTCCATACGTGACGTGGCAAGAGGCGAACAGCCCATGAAAAAGGCAATCGGAGAAAATGTTGTATATATAGTGTACAACGGCGAGATCTACAACACAAAGGAGCTGAAATCGGAGCTGCTCGCCCTGGGATATACATTTGACACAACATCTGATACAGAGGTTATACTCAACTGCTTTCTGCACCACGGCCCGGACTTTGTACATAGATTGAACGGTATATTTGCATTTGCAATATATGATGAGCATATCCAGACCATATATCTGTACAGAGACCACTTCGGTGTCAAGCCACTATATTACTCGGTGACAGACGACAGGACTCTTGTATTTGCATCGGAGATAAAAGGGATACTATGCTATCCTGACATACGACCTGTCATAGATGCAGATGGACTGTGTGAAGTGTTTGGAATCGGTCCGTCCAAAACTCCTGGCTGTGGTGTGTTTCAGAACATAGATGAAGTGAAACCGGGACATTTTATGAAGTTCTCAGCATATGGAGTGAGTGATTTCACATACTACCGCATCACAAGCACACCACACACTGACAGCTATGAAGACACGGTGGAAAAAGTTCGATACCTTGTTAAGGACAGTATAGAAAAACAGATCATATCAGATGTGCCTATTTGTACTTTTCTCTCCGGAGGGATTGACTCGTCAATAGTCAGCAGCGTATGCGCCGCAAAACTCAGGGAGCAGGGGAAAAAGCTGCACACTTTCTCATTTGATTTCAAAGATAATTCTAAATATTTCAAGTCAAATGCATTCCAGCCGGAGCAGGATCGTCCATATGTCGACATGATGGTCTCGCACATAGATTCAGACCACACATATCTGTCTTGTAATTATAGCGATCTTGCAGATTACCTCTACACATCCGTAGAATCCAGGGATATGCCGACCATGGCGGATGTGGATTCTTCCCTTCTCTACTTCTGCTCACTTGTGGCAAATGAATACAAAGTAGTATTGACCGGAGAATGTGCAGATGAGATATTCGGAGGCTATCCTTGGTTTTACAGGGATGAACTGCTGTCTGCTGACACATTCCCATGGATGAAGGATCTGTCGCCAAGGCTCTCAGTACTGTCGCCGGACATCAGAGATAGTCTTGATATACCGGGATATGTGTCATCACTGTATAATTCTCTCCTGTCCGAGATCAATCTTCTCCCAGGGGAATCCGACACGGAAAAGCGGCGCAGGCAGATATCTTATCTGAATATCAGGATGTTCATGCAGACATTGCTTGACCGAATGGACAGAACAAGCATGGCAAGTGGACTTGAAGCGAGAGTTCCATTTGCAGATCCACGAATACTTGATTATGTGTTTAACGTTCCATGGGAGTACAAATATTCCGAAGGCTGTGAGAAAAAGCTTCTCAGGGAAGCCATGAAGTATTATGTACCGCACGAGATCATGTACAGAAAGAAAAGCCCTTATCCCAAGTCATATGACCCTCATTATGAGCAGGAGCTTGCAAAGAGGCTTCTCTGCGTGCTAAATGATCCGGAAAGTCCTCTTCTGCCTCTCATCGACAGAGAATATGTGAAAAGTTTCATAAACGCGCCAAAGGATTACGGCAGACCATGGTTCGGTCAGCTCATGGCAGGTCCCCAGATGATGGCATATCTTCTTCAGATTGATCACTGGCTGAGAAAATATGCTATTGTCCTTGACATATAAAAAGACTTCCAGCCTTCTGTATACATGCGGCGTATCGAAAATGGCGAATACGCTGCATGTACAAGAGGTCTGAAAGTCTTGTTTTTACAGGCAATTTATATATTTGTTATTTATAGATTGCTTTCGCAGAAGGACTGCCATTCTTTATCAGTTTCTTGTATGCTGTGGCCTTATTCCTAGGTACTGCAAATGTAATTTTACTGTATGTTCCACTGAAGGCTTTCGTTCCAACGCTCTTAAGTTTCGCTGACATTATCGTCATCTTCTTAAGGTTTTTGCATGATAAAAATGCGTTTGCCCCTATGCTTGTCACATTGTTACCTATAGTGACATTCTTTAGAGCCGTATATCTGCTGAATGCATTTGCGCTTACAGATGTTATCTTAAACCTTACATCTCCTATAACGACAGTGTCTGCGATGGTCAGTGATGCAAATTTCTTATCTGACCTTGAGTACGTTGTTCCGGCAATTGCAACTGTTCCGGTGCCGTCTGCCTTTGCTCCGGTTATTGTGTACCTGAACTTTCCAACTGTATATGTCTTTCCCTTGGCAGCCTTTACTATGGTAAATGTCTTTGTTATCTTTCCTGAATATGCATTCTTACCACATATGGTCACACTTGCCTTGCCAACCGCTTTGTTCTTGCTGTAGGTGACAGTGTAATCCTTGTTCAGTCTAAGTGTCTTTGCACCAGCCTTGACAACAAGAGACTTCTGGGTATGTACCTTTCCATTGTAGATCTTGTTCTCTATTCCGGAAACAGTGATCTTGCTTGTCTTTTTGCTTATATCAGTTGTTGCAAGTTTGGCAATACTTCCCATTTTAGTTGCTTTGCACACGGTACATGTGTATGTCTTCACACCTGTCGCCGTGTATGTAGGTTTCTTTGTCACCCTGCCGGAATTCCACTTATGTCCAAGTTCCTTTACATATACACCTGTGCTCATGACATTGCCGCAGATTGAACACTCTGTATGTCCAGTTCCAGACTTTGTACAGGTTGGAGCCTTATCTCCTTTTAGTGTATACTTTACAGTCTTACCCTCTGAACATGCCGCTCTGTAGATGGTTATCTTCAGCTCTGTGCTGTCATAATTTTCCTTGTCATCGCCAACGTATACAGCGGTTGCCTCCACTGATCCGCCTGCCTTTATCGCAGTCGATGTATCAGCATCAAGCCATGTCCAGTCTCCAGGAAGTGCAATACTTCCAACGGTCTTATGTGTATTATCTACACTTAACAGCAGATTCGGCATTGCAGCCTTGCTCACATTTACCGTGATCTCAATTTCTGCTGTGTTGTAATTCACACTGTCAGCCGGCGTAAACACAACGGTGTATAGTGTCTTATCGCTGTCAGATACAAATGGCTTTATGGATTCATCTTTCCATGCAAATGTTCCCGGTATCTCAACCTGATCAATACCATCAAAGGACACTCTTCCTCCAGATATAACAGCTTTTGCAAGATCGTCGCCATATGTTATTGCGCTTGCCACTGGCAAATCAACTACGTTTACATCAGCCTTTGAGACATTTACCTGAACAGTTCCACTGACCGGATTGTAATGTTCCTGTTCATCAGGGGTAAATACAACATCATAACCTGAATTGTCCACTGTCGGTACTACTGAGGTATCTGCCCAGCTCCAGCTTCCTGGTACGTTTTTCCCTGAAGGGTCAAGTACATTTCCACCAGAAAGGTTTATAGCTCCTAAAGTTTTATTTGGATCATAGCTTACAGCATCTGCCACTGGAAGTTCATTTATAATAACTGTATCAATTTTAACTATATTGAATTCAGCCTTACAATTCACCTCGTAATTTCCGCCGGAGGCATCTTTGATGGTTACTGTAGCTGTTCCAACTTCTGTGTTATCACTGTATATGACTTCATACTCGCTTGATGGAATGACTGTATCGCCGTCCATGAGTGTAAACTCAGGCTCGATCGCCTGTCCTGTGTATGTGTACTCAGACTTAAGTCCGTCAAATGTTGGACTGTCAATCTTCTTTGGCTCGATGGTAAATGTGACATTCTTTGATCCTGAGTAAGCGCCGATTCCTGTTATGGTTGCAGTTGCTGTGCCGGCATTGATGTTGTCGGAATAAGTTACAGTGTAGTCCGTGTTTTCTATTAATTGTTCATCGGCCTGTACACCCCTATTGATATATACCCTAACAGTTGGTTTTAATTCAGCGCCAGAATAAGTAAACGTTTCGCCTTCATCAAATTCGGTCTTCACTTTATCATTGATCAACGCTCCAATTATAAGTTTATTATCTTCTATCCTGGATGTCATATCAAGTTCCACGGTTCCTGACGATATATCGAACCACTCTACATCCAATGTAATATTATCTCCACCCCTGGCAAGTGAAGTATTCACCTCAAGCCTAGTTCCATTTAGAAGAATTGGGATAATATTATGTGGTTCAGCATTTATAGTCAGTGCCTCAAAATATTCATTGAACCAATATATATATATTTGCGGATTTTTATATCACTGTTGTTAAAGAACACCTTTGCTTTATCTTCATAAAAATATATTTTACCTAAATCTCCACCATTTAATATCAGTTGTCCATAAACATCTGTATTACCTGATACCTTCACATCGCCAAGCGTTACTATTGAATCACTATTTACTGTTAAGTTGCCCTGAATTTCACCGTTCGCTTTGGAATCAATTATTGTTATTTTCCCATTGTTTACTGTAACCCCATTTAAATTATTTCCGTTTATATCAATGGTAAAATCGGAATCAGGATTATTTACATAGCAAGTTTTATATTCTGTATCTGCAATAACAGCAACAACACTGCTAGGTATGTTTTCGGCACAATCTATAGCATCCTGAAGTGATGGATAGTATGTGATAATCTCACCACTTGTTACGGATGCCAATGCTTCTTCGTCACAGTATCTGCACACTCCGTCAACATAGTCATGGTCTCCGTAAGTTGTCTTATCTTCGTTGCTATACACAACTGAGACAACGTCAGACAAATCGTTACAGCCCAAATAAGTTATGTTCTTGTATACCTTTTCACCATGTAATAAAGGATATGTGTCTGTCCCGATGGGCTGTCCCCAGATGGAGCCATCGTAAGTTACATCACTCTTGTCTACTACAACAGTGCAACCCTGTGACAGGAGATACGCAACTTCACCGCTTGCAAATTGTGCGGTGGTTTTGCCGCCATTTTCATCTTCTGTGTCTGCGAGGTAATAGCAATTTTTGATTGGCCCAAAATAGTATCCACATATACCGCTTATATCAGCAGATGAGCTAGTAGCAGTAACGGTTCCTATGTTATAACAGTTTGAAATTGGTGCAATACTACAGCCACACACACCACCTACAGAAGCTACTGAGCCGGTAGCGGTAACAGTTCCTGTGTTATAACAGTTTGTGACTGTGCCACCATTATTATATCCACATATACCGCCTACAGTAGCAGATGACTCAATAGCGGTAAGATTCCCTGCATTATAACAGTTTGTGATTGTGCCAGCATTGTTTCCGCACACACCGCCCACATGATCATTCCCTTTGAAATAGGAATCAACGACTCCAACATTTTTTATGTTGCCATCGGATTCTGAACTTCCGAATAATCCAATACATGTTGAATCACCATTAAAGTACAAACCACTTACGGTTTTATTATTTCCGTCAAACGTTCCTGAATACTGTGTTGTACGATTTCCCATCCAATCTGCAATCGGTGTCCAGGTTATAAAATCACTTCCGTTGGAAACGTTGCCCTCTGTATCGTATTGTAAGGAATCAAGAAGATTTTCATTTACTGTGATGTTGGCTGTCAGAATTGCATTGGCTAATGTGTTTTGTTCAACTCCATCAAGAGTGCCGTTTACAAGTCCTGCAAACCAGAAAAGCTGACCTGCATTTCCAATCTCGTACACATCGTCCTTGCTATTATCATCGTCAATATCATACTTGTCTGTAGTGAGCACCGCCGACTGGTAAGCATCACATTCTGTACAAAAACCCTGTGAATTATAGTTGTGCGATTCTGTTCCTTCAGCTTTCGCAGTGATTGTTTTTAAGCCACCTGCCCCGATCACAGGCGCCAGCGACGTAACCATCGCCACCGTAAGTGCTGTTATAATTCCCTTCTTAAATAGTATTTCTTTTCTCATTCCATACCTCCATTTCCATAACATTCTATCCTATAAACTCTGTTACATTATCCCTTTTGTTGCATAATCAAGTATCATCTCCTTGATCATTATAAGCTCGTCTGTGTAGTCCTTGTTGTCGTCCGATCCCCATATGAAGCCCTCCGCATAGTGGGCGCAGGCCGTCATCATGGAATGAACCGTTACTCGCATGAATTCCGCTTCAGGAATGTCCGTCCGTATAGTTCTGTCCACCTTCGCCTTCTCGTACATCATGTGAAGTCTGGTGTCCACCGAATACAGTGAACTGTTAAAATCTACAAGCTGATCATTGTTCTTGCCCTCATGGGTTACATAGTAGTTGAAGTTATCGTTGTACTTCAGCAACGCCTTGTGGTTCTGATACATATCTATGTAGCTGTCCATGGTAAATCTCAGTCTGTCTATGGCTGGTATGTCATGTACAGACGATATAGGTCTTCTCGCGTCCAGGCCATCCAGATATCTCTTCCACTGATCAGCACATACCGCTATGACCAGCTCAAGCTTACTTGGATAGTACCTGAACAATGTAGCCCTTCCCACGTCGGCAGCCCTTGCGATATCTCCCATACTCACCGCCTCTATCTTCTTGTCTACGAACAGCTCAAATGCAACATCAAGGATCTTTCTATTGCGCTCATCCATTTCCTCTTTTAGTTTTTCCGGATCTCTCATATATTACTTTACACTCCAAAGTTATATTGTGATACTCCCTGTCTCACAATAAATATTCTACAGGACTATCTTATGTCAGTCAACAAAAATCCCAGAAGTCACATTTCGATAGTAAGTAACTACTGGGATTTCGTATTATATTAAATTTTTATCAATCTGCCAAAATCGTCATTCTTTCCTCAATCAAATGATTGAAGTCTGATTTCATTATTTCAGGTATATAAGATTCGTCACACATTTTTTTCATTTTATCCTTATTTTTAACCACCAAACTTATCTAAAAGTAATATCCATCATCAATCATCCTTTCTCCCTGGAACCGCCTCCATGCCGAACATTGCAAGAGCTTCATTGACCTTGTCCATTCTCACGGTTTCTTTTCCCTGCTCAAGTTCGCGGACAAATCTAAGACCAAGTCCTGATCTTATTGCAAATTCTTCCTGTGTAAGACCCGCTTCTTTTCTGTTAGTCTTTATAAATTCAGCTATCTTATTCATCATTATTACCTCTTATTCGTGATTCCTCCTACATATGATTCCTCTTACACGCTATTCTCCTTATATATTACACCCGATAAGGTATAATAATCGCAACAAGCAGCAAAATTATACCCCATCGGGTGCTATAAATCTACTTTATGAGAACAGGCTGGATCTGTCTTCCATCAAGAGCCTCCTCTATGGTGGCCGGGATAAGATCAAGTCTGCTTATGAGTGAATTGGGCTTCTTCACACAGTTGTCCTGTTCAAATGGAACAAAATAAATATTTTTCATGTTCATGAGCTGACCTATATTCTTGAAGTTCATACCCATGGCGTCATTTGTCGAAACCGATATGATGAGCGGCTTGTTGTTCCTCAGATGCGCTTTCGCAGCCATGAGAACCGATGTGTCTGTTATTCCATTTGTCAGCTTGGCTATAGTGTTGCCCGTACACGGAGCGATGACCAATGCATCCAGATAAGCCTTAGGTCCTATCGGCTCCGCCTCCTGTATGGTGTAAATGCCCTTTCTTCCTGCTATCGTCTCAACGTCATTTGCGAATTTGTCAGCTTTTCCAAATCTTGTGTCGTACTCTGCGGAGTGAGGCGAGAATATTGGATACACATTTATTCCCATCTCAACCATTTTCTTTATTTCTATCTTAATCTTATCAAAGGTACAAAATGAACCGGTTATTGCCACACCAACATTGCACTTTGATAAATCCATGTTTTATTCTCTCCTATTTATTGAACTCCGATACAACCTTTACAGCGGCATCGGCAAGAATGATTCCAGATGTTCTTGGGGAAAGCTTACCGGGTATCCCCAGACTGTGTTTGTATGGAATGTCATATTCCTTGCAATAGTCAAAATCCACACCGCCAGGCATGGAAGCTATGTCAATGACCACAGAACCTTTGTGAAACTGAGACAAGATATCTTCACACACCACTCTGGCCGGAACCGTATTAAAGCAGAAATCCACCTCCGCCAGAATATGCCCATATATCGGTACATCCTCAAATGACATAACCTTATAACCACACAGCGCTGCATCATTTCTCTGTTTTGGACGTCTAGCCATTACTATTACGTCAGCTCCCCATGATGAAAGTCTCTTTGCGAGGACTCGGGCGCATTTGCCAAATCCGGTAATCAGGCAGATACTTCCATCTATATTAATGTCGGACAACTCCTCCGCATCGCACACAGCTCCCTCGGCCGTTGCCACCGCATTTCTTCCAGCCACATCATCATCCGCAAGAAAATCAAATACATAAGGACTATTTTCATTTGTATCAGACATATATTTGCCTATCCCGCCTCCGAACACGATGTCAAACTCCTTGCTGCATTCCAGAATGCTGTTCACGGTGAGAAGGGTTCTGCCGTTGACAAATTCTCCATCCCTCGTAACCGGCACGGGAAGAATGATAGCTTTCAGCATTTCTGAAGATGGAGAAGCACATTCGCCCTCAATCAGCCTGCGAAAACCAACTCCCGACGCCCCCGATATGATGGTGACAGGTGAATGTCTCAGCAGATCGGCATCATATGGATCGAAATGAAACACATTACTGCCTTTCTCTGCCAGACTGAGAGACATATAACAGCTTCTCCTGTCACCGCCTACCACGTAGTATACACAATCCATATCCATACCTCAGTGCACCGCCCTTATATCATTGATAATTTAGGATATGCCTGTGGCGGGCAAATGTTACATGGAAGCACGGCGGAAAACTTTTATTATCTCATCCTTAAAGGTCACATCTGCCATATCCTCGGATACAATAACATTTTCAACATCTATCAGTTCATCGTCCAGGTACACCTCAAGCGAACCAGCCACAGCGCCTTTGTGCACGGGTGCCTTTAATGTATCCGCAACTTTGTATACATACTGTATTCGAGTGTCAGATGCTGTCACAGTTCTGTTCAGACTGCATTTTGTCGCCATGCTTCCATCTGCCGACGAGCCCGATGAATATGTTATCCTGATGTCAGGCGGAGCAGGCGCCTTAAGCTCCGTGTAAACGGTGTGTTCCTGTGCAAATGCAACAAGTGCTCTGGAATCTTTCCATTTATAAGTCTTGTTATTCGGCCATCCGCAGCCGAGGAGAGCCCATATATATGTATGTCCCTCAACCTCCGCAGCTCCTATATAGCAATATCCAGCATCGCAAGTAAAGCCGGTCTTTCCTGACAATGCGCATGGCATCATATCGAGAAATGCATTGTGATTAATGCATGCAAATGTTCTATTTCCGGTATTATCAGTGAATGTGTATGATTTTGTTCGGGTAATCTTCAGAAATTCATCCTTTTGGGGTGAAATAAGAATACAATACCTCATGATCCTGACAAGATCCTCCGCAGAGGTGCCATGGACGCCATTTTCGTCCTGGGCATCCAGACCATTTGGCGTGATAAAATATGTAGAATGGCAGCCTATCTCCTCAGCCTTTGCGTTCATCATCTCCGCAAAGTGCTGTACACTGCCTCCTATATGTTCCGCAATAACGACAGCGGCATCGTTGTAGCTCTCAAGCATCATGGCGTATAACATGTTTTCAAGTGTGTACTTCTCGCCGTCATGAACCCCAAGCCTGACCTCCGGCATCTTTGAGGCATAAGACGAAGCGATCACCTCATCCGCCAGATTCCCGCACTCGATCGCAAGTATACATGTCATTATCTTTGTCGTGCTGGCGTTGGGTCTGTGTTCGTCACCGCATTTGTCATACAGTATATCCCCGGTCTCACCATCCAGCAATACCGCATTTCTGGCAAAGAGCTGCACATCCGCTGTATTGTCTTCCTCAGCATACGCTTTTATAAATATATTGTTACCAACGAGAAACTGTATTACCAGACTTACTGCAGTCCAGGCTGTAACCAGCAACATAAACCGCCTTATGCGTGATCTTTTTCCTGTAGAAAACATATGCATATACCATATCCTCATAATATTGGTCATGATATTATATTACAGGAACATGTCTGTTATTCTTCGGATGTCGTATCTACACTGAGCGTGAAATCTGCTTCCTCCAGCGCTTCCTTCTTGAAGTCCTCTATCTTATCAGGGCTTATCATAGGGAGATCATTTGTCGATGACACTCCAAAGCATCTGAGGAATTCCTCTGTTGTTCCAAACATGATAGGTCGTCCAGGAGCATCAAGTCTTCCAACCTCCTGAACGAGATTGTACTCTATGAGCTTGTTTATGGCATGTACACATGAAACTCCTCTTATGGCCTCGATCTCGGGCCTTGTTATCGGCTGTTTGTATGCAATTATAGACAAAGTCTCAAGAACAACATCCGTGAGGGAAAGCTTCTTCGGTGTATTGACAACCTTGGCGAGAATTCCATAGTATTCGTTGCGCGTACAGAGCTGAAGCGAACCGTCAAGATCTATGATCCTGATACCTCTGTCGCTGTTGTTGTAATTGTATATGATACCCTCAAGCTGTTTTGTAAGCATCTTCTTGTCCATCTCAAGAGCTGAGGCAAGTCTGTCGATCGATACAGACTCACCCACTGAGAAAAGTATAGCCTCGATGGCGGATGTGAGATAATCATCACTGTACTCCTTGTCCGTCCTGGCCTCCTCGTTCTCTTCTGAAGGGGTATTTACTCCATCTATTTCCTCATTCTGTAAATCTTCGTTATTCATCGTTACCTCATCTCTATATAGTATCCAGAGAATCAATGATGATCTCTCCGAATATATCTTCCTGTCTGATCGCTATTGCGCCTATCTTCATAAGCTCAAGTATGGCAAGGAATGTGACTATGATATTCATCTTTGATGCCTGCATCTCAAGCAGTGTCCTGAAGTTTATGCCCTCCAGTCCTCTGACTTCTTCTCTTACCTCCGCCATCTTCTCCTCAAGGGAAATCTCCTCCCTCTCGATCTCTTTGAATTTGCTTCGTATCGGATCTACCTTGTCGACCTGCTTACGCATAACCGATTTGAATATCTCATTGAGCTTCTGGAGATCCACATCAGCCTTGGAGATCAGCTCATAAGGATCGACCTCCTGCTTGACATTCTTCACCTCAGCCGGTATGGTCGCCTTCTTGAAAAATGCCTTGTTTCCCTCAATCTCCAGATCCTTCAGTTCACCGGCAGCATACTTGTACATCTTGTACTCAAGAAGTCGTCTGACGAGCTCTTCTCTAGGATCCTCTTCATCCTCAGGATCCTCCTCATCCTTCGGCAGGAGCATCTTGGACTTGATCTTGATCAGAGTCGCCGCCATGACCAAAAATTCGCTCATGACGTCAAGATCTTCTCCCTCCATGTTGTTCACATATTCCAGATACTGCTCTGTGATAGTGACGATCGGAATATCGTATATATTGACTTTGTTTTTCTCTATCAAATGCAAAAGAAGATCCAGTGGGCCCTCAAATACATTAAGCTTTACATCTATCGCAGACATATGTACGTCTCCATCCTGAATTGATAACCACCATAATGTTCCATGCCCGGACAATCAAATGTCTAAGGCATCCACCAGAACACCTTAGACATTTTAACATAGCCTGCCATAAATATGCAATCTTATATTATTATGCACACCATTCCGCCATTTCCGTCATTTACGATCTTCTCCATGGTATTCTGAAGCTTCTGCTGACTCTCCGCACCTATCTTGCTGACCTTGTTGTTAAGTCCATCGTCAACGAGTTGTTCTATGGTCTTGCCAAATATATTAACTCCCCACATATCTCCATCATGGCTGTTGTCAGATATGTATGTGACAAGATCATCCGCCTGCTCCTTGCTTCCCACAAGAGGCATGATCTCGGTGGTGATATTCGCCTTGATCATATGTACCGATGGCGCGCTTGCCGATATCTTCACTCCAAATTTTCCTCCGGTCTTTATAACCTCAGGACTTCCGAGCTGGACATTCGACTTATCCGGCATAACGAGGCCATAACCTCCATTGTTCACCTGCTCAAGCGCTCCCATGACACTCACACAATACTTACGATTATCTGCCATGGATTTGAGCTCAGTGATAAAATCGTACTCGTTTGTTATATCTGCGCCCATCATATCTGACAGCATTGCGTAATAATAATTATCGTAGATATCGACGTCTATATTCACACATCCATCCGCCATATTTATGCTGGAACACTTATACCTCTTGACATATTCATTCTCAGGGTAGTCCATATGATCGATATCCCTCAGGCTGTCTGCAGCCGCCATTATCTGGGCTGCATCACATATAACGCTGCTCTTGATCTCATTGTCATCATCGACAACCTCAAGCCATTTCGGTATCTCAAAATATATAGATGTGACAGGGAAGCTCATAAGAAGTTCTGTAAAAATATATGTAATATCCGATTCTCTGAGCTGCTCCACGTTTACCGGAATAACACTTGCACCATATGTATCGCTCATTTCTGCCGAGAGCGCGGCTGTCTGACTGCTGGATGGTTTGTCGGTGTTGAGAAGAATGACAAATGGCTTCCCAATAGCCTTCAGCTCATCAACAGTCTTCTGCTCAGCTTCAAGATAGCTCTCCCTCGGAAGCTCACCAAAGCTGCCATCCGTGGTCACAACAATCCCAACAGTTGAATGGTTATTTATAACCTTGTTTGTGCCTATCTCCGCCGCCTTGGAAAACGGAATGTCATAGTCAAACCACGGCGTTCTCACCATTCTCTCCTTGCCATCCTCAAACTGACCCTCGGCGTCCTTGACGACATATCCCACGCAATCGATCATCTTTACCTTCATATCCAGATTGTCAGCAACATTGATGGATACGGCTTCCTTTGGTATAAATTTCGGCTCAGTTGTCATTATGGTCTTTCCTGATGCCGACTGCGGCAGTTCATCCTGTGCAAGCTGCCTGTCATTTTCCCCTGAAATGTTAGGAATGACCATCTGGTTCATAAATCTTTTTATAAATGTGGATTTTCCTGTTCTCACCGGACCGACAACTCCTATGTATATTTCTCCATTTGTTCTGGCGTTGATATCCTGATAGACCTGATAATTCTCCATATACCCTCCTACTCGCATTTTGTTGACATAAATTAATTACTGTTAACAATAATCGTGATTATATCATGCACAAGTATTTCCTATATATAGATTATGTCATCGTACCAATTTTTATGAAAAAAATTCCACCTATAGTTTCCTATAGGTGGAATGAAAAATTATCTGTTGTTCTGCTTTTCTTTTCTTCTCTTTCCGATGACTATGACTCCACATCCTGCAAGACTTACGAAGAGTATCACTGCGATCGGTATGATCGGTGCTCCGTCACCTGTATTTGGTCCCGGATGATCCTCTGTTGTCGTCTCCGTTGTGGTTCCTGTGGTCGTCTCTGTTGTTGTGACCTCCGTGGTTGTCTCTGTAGTCGTTGTCGACTTCTTATCGACCATCGTAATAGTAACTACGACATCTTCTCCTGCGGCAACCTTCTCATCAGATACTGTAAACTCAATATCCTCTGCCAGTTCATAACCTTCCGGAGCCTCTGTCTCAATGAGCGTGTATGTCTTGCCGACTGCAAGAACTCGGTTAACCTCATGGACATTGCCATCTGTTACCCACTCATCAATAAGCTTTCCATCGGCATCTTCAATCCTGAGTGCCGCACCCTTAACAGGATTACCGTCCTCATCGACCTTCTCGAAGCTGTATTTTACTGAAGGCTCAAGCCATGTAATATTGCCATTCTCGTCAACTCTGGCTGTTACCTTACCTGAGTCTGTGTTAAATCCTCCGTCAAATGACTCAACGGTGATATTGCCATTCTCATCCTTCTTGAACTTGATGGATATAGGCTGCTCTGATGCATAACTTCCATCAGGTGCCTGGATCTCCTTGATCGTATACTCTGTTCCGACAAGGATTCCCTCAAACTTCAGAACACCATCGCTGTCTGTTGTTGCCTCAGCAACCAACTCTTCCTTGCCGTTCTCGTCCTTCTTGTAAAGACCATATACGGAATTTGGAAGTCTGACACCGTTATCCTCCTCTGCAACCTTCTCAATCTTGATATCAGTTCTTGGAAGGTCGTTTACAAGGGTATTGTTCTTAACGCCCTGAAGTGAAGCATATGTATTTACATTTTCCTCAGTTACTTCCGCCTTGTATACAGTATCGTCAATTATATAATTGCCAACTGTCTTAGTCTCTTTGATGAGATAAGTACCAAGCTTAAGTTTATCAAATGTAACTGTTCCATTTACGCTCTTGGCTGTGGCTATCGCATTTGTATATGCTGTATCACTGCCGTCATAAAGTGAGAACTCAACACCATCAAGCATCTTCACATCATTCGGATTCTTCGCGCATGACTCCTTATAAAGTCCTACCTTGGTGAAGCTGATGCTTCCGAGCATTATTGTATTTGTAATGTCGTAACCATTTATTGTTGTGGTGTATCCATATACCGGATTCTCTGCAACTGAATACTTGACCTGTACACCGTTATCTCTGTACTTTGGAAGATCTGTAAAGCTGTACTCCCAGTTTTCTGCTTCAGTGACATCGATACTCTTTATAACCACATCATCTGCAAGAAGCTTAACTGTGATCGAAGCAGGTCTCATGCTGTACTGGTCATTGTCATCAGCCCATGTCTTTGAACCACTGACATCCACTGTCTCTGGTGTGTGCTGATTCTCAACAACATATCCGCCTGTGGCGTCCCCTGTTATGGTTGTTGTATAACCGTCCACAACTGTGGTCTCTTCCACGGTATATTTTATAATCTGTCCATTCTTCTTCTCGTCGAGTGAACTCCATGTATGTGTCCAGTTATTTGCCTCGCTGAGTGTTACCTCAGAGCCAGCTACAACCTGTCCATCAGCCAGGAGACGAACCTTTACGCTAGGTGTTCTCTTGCCATCCTGGTTGTCGTTATCACTCCACTTCTTTGTAACTGATACACTTGTCTTTCCCGGTGTGTAACTGTTGGTGATATTATAACCTGTAACCTCACCTGTATATTCTGGTACATCAACCTCAGATACAGAATACTTGATCTGAATTCCACCATCTCTATACTTTGGAAGATTTGTAAAACTATACTCCCAGTTTTCTGCTTCGGTTACCGTCTTTGTAGCATATACACTGCCATCTGCAAGAAGGTTTACCTTGATATTTCCAGGTCTCTTGCCATCCTGATCGTCCGCATCATTCCATGTCTTGCTGCCGCTCACTGATGTCGTCTCTGGTGTATAGCTGTTCTTTATTGTGAATCCTGTCTCAGCATCGCCTGTGACTGTGGTTGTATATCCATCAATTGCTGTTATCTCTCTTACACTGTAGACGATATTCACACCGCTCTTCTTGACATCAAGTCCTGCCCATGTATATGTCCAGTTGTTGTCTGCACTGAGAGTTGTTTCTGATCCAACGACAGGAGTTCCATCAGCAAGAAGTTCAACCTTTACTGAACTCTCTCTCTTGCCATCCTGATTGTCTGCATCATCCCATGCCTTTGTAACTGATACACTTGTCTTTCCCGGTGTATAACTGTTGGTGATATCATATCCGTTGACAAGTGTCTGATAATCCTCAACAGCATTTTCTGTGACACTGTATGTGATCTCGTTGCCACCTACGTACTTTGGAAGGTCTGTAAAGCTGTAATTCCAGTCGTTAGCAGCTGTAACTTCCTTATCATCCACCTTCACTCCGTTTGCAAGAAGATTTACCGTGATCTTTCCTGGTCTCTTGCCATCCTGATCATTTGCATCATTCCATATCTTCTTACCACTTATTGAAGTTGTCTCTGGTGTGTAACTGTTCTTAATGATATAACCGGTCTTCGCAGTTCCTGTGATAACTGTTGTATATCCTTCAACCGCTGTAATCTCTTCAACAGTATATTCAATTGGTGAGCCACTCTTGTTGATATCAAGATCACTCCATGTATAGTTCCAGTTGTTAGCATCGCTGAGATCCACCTCGGAGCCTGCCACAACACTACCATCAGCAAGAAGTCTTACTTTTATGCTCGTAGCTCTCTTGCCATCCTGGTTATCCGCATCGTCCCAAGACTTAGTTACTGATACGCTTGTCTTTCCAGGTGTATAACTGTTGGTGATATCGTATCCGCTAACGACTGTCTTATAATCCTCAACAGCATCCTCTGTGATGGTGTATGTTATCGCATTTCCATTGCTGTATTTTGGAAGATCTGTAAAGCTGTACTTCCAGCCATCTGCCTCAGTTACTTCCTTCTCGGCATAAACACTTCCATTTGCAAGGAGCTTGACATTAATGCTTGTTGGTCTCTTACCATCCTGATTCTCTGCATCATTCCATGTCTTTGTTCCGTCAATATCAACTGTCTCTGGTGTGTGGCTGTTGGTAAATGTATATCCATTCTCAGCATCGCCTGCCACTGCTGTTGTATATCCGGTAACAGCATCCTCTGTAACCTCGTAGGTTATCTCTGCACCTGCTGCATACTTCGGAAGATCCGTAAAGCTGAACTTCCAATCGTCTGCCGCTGTAACTGGAAGACTCTTGATCTTTGTTCCATCAGCAAACAGATTAACTGTAATGCTTGTTGGTCTCTTTCCGTCCTGGTTGTTATTATCATCCCAGATCTTGACACCATCTATAGATGTTGTCTCTGGTGTATAGCTGTTAGTAACGATATATCCGCTTGTCATATCTCCTGTTATCGAAGGAGTATAACCATTTGTGATATCTGTCTCCTCAACTGTATAGTCAATGGCTGTACCATTATCATATACTGCAAGGTCTGTCCATGTATATGTCCAGTTGTTAGCAGCACTCAGAGTCTTCTCTGAATCTGCCACAGCAGTTCCATTCGCAACGAGCTGTACCTTTACAGTTTCAGGTCTCTTTCCGTCCTGATTCTGCGCATCATTCCAACTCTTTGTAACTGATATACTGGTCTTAGCCGGTGAATATGTGTTTGTAATGTTATATCCGTCTATTACGGTTGCATAATCACCGACCGCATCCTCTGTGATGGTATAAATGATCTTGTTGCCACCGCTATACTTTGGAAGATCTTTGAAACTATACTTCCAGTCTTCCTCCGCTGTAACAGTCTTTGTCTTGTATAACTGGCCATCCGCAAGAAGATTTACAGTGATGCTCTCAGGTCTCTTTCTGTCCTGATTGTTTGCATCATCCCATGTCTTTGTACCAGCTATATCGATGGTCTCTGGTGTGTAGCTGTTTGTTATGACAAATCCTGTCTTGGCATCACCCGTGACCTTCTTCGTATATCCGGTTACTGTGGTGGACTCATCTACTGTATAAGCTATAGCCGTACCGTTCTTATAAACTGCAAGATCTTTCCATGTATACGTCCAGTTGTTATCTGCTTTAAGAGTTACCTCTGAGCCAGCGACCTCCGAACCATCAGCATACAGTTTAACCTTGATTTCTGTTGCTCTCTTACCATCCTGATTCCCGGCATCGTTCCAGATCTTTGTAACCTTAACATCTGTAACCTCCGGAACATGTGTGTTTGTAATATCATAACCATTTGGAGCTGCTGTATATCCCTCCACACTGTCCTCTGTGATGGTATACTTTATCTCCTGACCATTGCTGTACTTTGGAAGATCTGTAAAACTGTACTTCCAATTTTCTAACTTTGTCACTGTTTTTATTGCAGTCTCAGTTCCATTCGCGAGAAGTCTTACTGTGATTTCCCTAGGTCTCTTGCCATCCTGGTTGTCATTATCATCCCAGGTCTTGGTTCCCTCGATATCAATAGTCTCAGGTTTATGACTGTTAGTCACTACAAAGCCTGTCTTGGCATCGCCTGTGACTTTAGCGCTATATCCATCGATACTGCTAGTCTCTTTAACAGTGTATGTTATGTTCTTTCCACCAGATTTCTGTGGAAGGTCATTCCATGTATGTTTCCACTGATTGTCAGCACTCAGTGTAACCTCAGAGTTCGTGACATCGATACCGTTTGCAACAAGCTTAACCTTTACGCTTGTAGCTCTCTTGCCATCCTGGTTATCCGCATCATTCCACTCCTTGAGTACTGATATGCTTGTCTTTCCAGGTGTATAACTGTTGGTAATGTCATATCCATTGATATCAGTATTGTAATCCTCAACCGTATCCTCAGTGATGGTGTACTTTATCTCATTACCACCTCTGTACTTTGGAAGATCTGTAAATTTGTACTTCCAGTTATCATTCTTTGAAACCTCCTTTGAAGCAACCTCATTGCCATTTGCAAGAAGTCTTACTGTGATCTCAGGAGCTCTCTTTCCGTCTTGGTTATCTGCATCATTCCATGTCTTTGTTCCGCTGATATCAATTGTCTCAGGTGTATGACTGTTGGTGATGACAAATCCAGTCTTCACGTCGCCGGTTATCTTGGTATCATAACCCGCAACCGCATCCTCTGTGACAGTGTAAGCTATCTCGTCGCCATTATCATCGTACTTTGGAAGATCATCAAAGCTGAAATCCCAGTTACCTGACGCATCAGGGGTAACCGTCTTACTTGCGACCTCAGTCGTTCCATTCATAAGACGGACTTTAATATCCTCAGCTCTCTTGCCATCCTGATTATTATTGTCATCCCAAACCTTGGTTCCACTTACCGTGATAAATGCCTTGTATTCATTCGCCACAGTCACAAGTGATGATGACGATGATGAAATAACAACATCCGCAGCCGTATTGCCTGTTGATGAACCTACAGTATATGTAACTTTATGTGTATATCCATCAAACGCTGCACTTGTCTCTGTTACAGTGTATTTTCCATATGGAGCATTATTGATAACGTAGCTTCCTAAGTAAAACTGATCATATGTTACAGTTGTAGGTCCCTTGTATCCCTCAGGGCCTGATATTGTAAATGTGATCTGCTTCTTCTGTGCATCTGTGAGCTTTGTATCATCGAGATCTCCGCTGAAGAACTTCGTGATAACAAGGCTTCCAACATTCAGCTTGTTTGTGATCGTTGCAGCGGTAACTACATCGTTCTCATCCTTTGTGAGCTGAACATTGCTTGTATATCCTTCTACGTCGTCCTCAACTACAGTGTAGTTGATAAGCTTGCCATTGGAATCCTTCTTATCAAGATCTGTAAATGCTCCACTCCAGTTATTTGAAGCACTGAGCGTAAGTGTCTTGTCAACGATCTTTGTTATATTGCCCGCCGCATCCTCTGTGGCAAGTGTAACTTTGATGTTCTTTGGTCTTGCTGACAGAATGTTGTCGCTGTCATCCCACTTCTTGGTTACAGGAATATCGATCGTCTCATTTGTCACCTTTGTGTTGGTGTTCGTGATGGTGATCGTTCCGGTTGCTGTTCCATTATTACTTATTGTGACCTGGTAATCAGCATTATCGAAATCCTCTTCTGCAAAGTAGTAGAGGTAGTTGCCATTTGCATCAGCTACATCAAGCTCTATCTCATCGCTTGTCCACTTATTTGCACTATTTAAGGTAATTGTCTTTACAACAGGATCTGTATTCTTGTCGTAACTTGATGGATTAGTTGATGCATAGATCTTAACTGTTATGCTGTCAACCGGAATATCCTTCAGTGTTCCACCTGCGGCATCCTTCCATACCTTTTTAACAGTTATCTTTCTGTTCTCAGGAGTGTTATCTACTGGCAGTGTATAATTCTGTGAACCTTTGCTGTCAAGGACTATGTCTGAAATAGAATCAGTTGTCACCTCAGCAGGTTTCGGTCCTGTCAGGCTGGATGAGATATTGTTCTCATATATGTATATAGGATCTGTGAGCTTCTTATAACCCTCAGGTGCTTCCACCTCTATAAGCTTGTAATAGTAATTATAATACAAACTTGATAATGTAAGTCTTCCCTGTTCGTTAGTTACTCTTTCCTCATCGCTTCCAGGTACCATGAGATTCCAGTTAGTGTCTGCACTGTTGTTTGGATCACCATATCTGTAAAGCTCAAACTTCGCACCAGCAAGCTTGATTCCTGTCATTATAGAGTCAGTTTTTATTATCGAAAGATTAAACTGCTCTGTATCAGTTCCCATTGATGAATCCTGATCATTGATGTTCGTGTCCGTCGATGACGAATCTGCCGAACTTGTAGATCCAAGAATACCAACGCTGTTCTTAACATCCGCTGTAAGCTTACCTGTATATACAAGAGTATATGTATACTTCAGGATAAACTTTGTCTCATCCGGCATGGTGAGTGTCAGTGTAGACATCTTAGCTGTCGTATCATCTGCATATGTATAGCTGTATTTGTCCGCCGGAACTTCAGCGCCTGTATCTGCGTACAGAAGCTTAAGCGAACCATCCTTGATAAATACTCTCTTTACTGCAGCCGCATTGCTGTAGTCATACTTGTCAACTACAGTTATGGATCCTGTATTGCCTAGAGCCTCACCCTTCTCATTGATATACACAGTATATTCAATACTGTTGGTGTCATTATCATAGTTTCCTGCAGTTTTGGTAATATTCGGTCCAGTCACAGTAACTTTTGCGCTGTCATCCTTGGTCTTAGTTGAACCGTCGGTTCTGACAACTGTTGCCGAACAATTGTTGGTGAATTCCACGTCACTGCCACCGACAACGGATGATATATCCTTTGTGACCTTGACTGCATAGTAGACAACAACCTTGACATTTTTGCCATAAAACTGAAGTGACTTTATGTCAAAACTGATACTGTTGCTTGCCACATTAAAGTTTTCTACAAAATTATATGCGCCTGTTTGAGGTCTAGTCTTATTGTCTGAGTAATAAGACACAAAATATATTCCGTCCTGACCAACAGTCTCTCCAACCCCCTCTGGGAGCATATCTCTCTTAAGGTATGTGGTATCAAGCTCAGTTCCTGCAGGAAGTGTATCTGTAAAGGAAAGTCTGTCTCCATCTCCATACGCAAAGTCACCGTTGAGAACTACCTTATATACGAACACATTGTTAGCCTTGTCATATCCTACAATGCTCTCCTTCTCGTCAGTACCATTGGTGTAGCTGTACTTCTCTACTATAGAACCCTGAGTTATTCCAGATACAGGATGCGAATCCTGTGATGTCTTGGATGAACCATCAATAGTAAGAGTACCCTTGTTGACTGCCGTATACTTGCTGTCAGACTTTACTGTCGTATTATATGTGATAACATAATCTATCGGGGTCTCCTCCGTGCCTGTTATATCTCTGAGGAATTCTATTGTATATCCTGTTATGTAGTTGTCAGATGATGCCGGAATATCTGCAACGCTGTCAACTGTTGTGCTGTATGGTCCCCATACATTAGAGAAATTGGTGTATGTTACCTTTACGTTGTAGTCAACGCCCTCTGTGAGACCAGATACGATAAGTCCATTTATCTGATCTGCCGTAAAGTAGTGCTTTGGAAGTGCTCCATAATCATATGTTACAGAGTCAGTATATGTATCATTCGCATTGAGCTTGTCAACGCCAGATATTGTTGACTTCCATGCAAGGGTATATGTATCATCGTTCTCCGTCTCTGATACGAATTCCTTCTTTATTGAATCACCTGTCACTTCTACAGTCGCCTCAGAGCTGTCCGTAACTCCGTTCTTCTCTATTGTCGCTACATTCTTGTAAACATCAGTCAGCTTATCAAGCTTGGATGAATCTGTTGTGTAGGTGAACACGATCTTAGATTTGTTCTCTGTCACCTCAACCCTTGAAGTTCCATCCGTCAGATAGAGTTTACCATTCTCTTCCACAAAGCTTGCAGGAAGATTGATAGTGGTTGACACATCTGTGTCATTTATGGATACACTGCACGTCTTTTCATCTGTGAGCTTTGCTCCGTTCTTTGTGAGTATATCCGATACTGACATTCCTGTCAGATCCTTCTTCTTATCCGCATTCACGGTTACTGTCCATGTTATTGTTGACTTATCACCTGACAGTGAACCCGTCTTGCTTATAGAAGCTGTAGACTTTCCGGCATTGTACCATGTACTCCTGTCATTATCAGTATGCTCGTTATGTGAATCGTCTGACACATCTACACCATTCTTATTGTTTACATTTATGCCTCCGATGTCATCAGCAATATCTGAGACAACAACCTCGTATGTGATCTCATACTGTGAATTAGCGTCAAGCTTCGGAAGATTTCCCTTTATAACTGTGTCACCGTTTCCTATGGTTCCTGTCGCAGGAGTCACATATCCATTTGATGTGACATCTGTGTACTGACCATTGCTGTCCTTGAGCTTGCATGTAACATTCTGTACTGTTCTCTTTGCATCAGATCCAAGTTTTGAATCAAGTTCATTTGCAAGAATATCATCAAGTGTTATATCACCATCGCTTCCATACTCAGAACTTACTATAACCTTGTACTTGTAAATTATCTTGTGATTGTCAGGATAATTGCTCACACCATCTGAGGATTTTGTAACCTTGAGATCTGTGGCACCGTCCTTCACATATTTGTAACCCTTGCTTGTCTGATCCTTATCATCGACCTTTGAGTTCTCCGCCTCTGCGATATTGCTCTGGTTGAGATTGATCACGTCCTGAGAAAGATCATCAACTTTACTCTTTACTGTATAAGTTATCTTATATGACTCCTTTGCACCGAGTGCAGGAAGAGTTCCTTCTATAGAAGAGGTACTGCTGTTGTATGTGAGTGATGAGCTGCAATTTGTGTTGTCAGATTTGATCACCTTGATATCTGTAACTTCAGGTGTGACACCTGCTATGTCGTTAGCTATAACATCACTGAAGTTCAGATCCTCGCTGGCACTTCCATGCTTGGATGAAACTTCTACGGTATAGTCAAAGTATACATATCCATCCTTAGGATCTGTAACTCTACCCTCCGATGCGGTCTTCTTCACATCCACATCAGGCTTGAAATCCACATCCACAGTCACAATCACAGTGCTTGTGAATTTGTTCTCGACCTGGTTTTTCTCATTGTACTTTGTGAGATCCATATCGATCCACGCCTTGAAGAAAGCCTTGAGCTGGGCTCCCCCCTTGAGTGCTGTATGATCGATCGTCGCAGTAAGGACTCCGTTCACAACTGAATACGAACCGATCCTGTTACCACTTCCATCAGTTATATCCTCATTCAAAATATCGGAATTAAACTTTATGGTATCCGGCATCGTATAAGTAAATGTTGCATCTTCACCAGACTCCACTATGCTATTAACAACATTTTCCGGGAACACTATATCCATAGACATCTGGATATCTACACCGGCTTTTGTAGGATCATTTGGATCTACAGGAAGCGGCGTTGTGGACGGTCTGGAACTGCTACCATATGTATTACCTGCTTTATCAGCAATCGTAGCTCCAGTAATATAATCTTCAAGATTTCCGGTTACTGCTGCACTCGACAGCATTACTATCGAATCAGTAGCCGTGGCGTATGCGTCTCCCCCTCTCGTCTCGGCCGCATTGGACCAACTATAATTAGAAGGCGAAATCAACGTAGTTATCATAACTACCGCCAGCAGCAGTGCTATAAGCTTTTTCGTAGTTTTTGCCATTGTCATACCTCTTTTCTAATTATTTTATAGACTTACACACTTAATATCAATTTATCATAACACATGGTAATTGTAAACAGTTTGTGAACAAAAAGAACAGTTTTCTGTTGTTTTTTTGTTCACATTTACTTCATTTGGAATCCTAAACTAATTTTGTATTAATTACCTACACCTGTTTTTACAGCTGCCAATTCTTCGGCATCGTAACATATATAATTATAATCGATTACAATTCACTCTTTCTGTCTCTGTTGAGGAGTTCTGTAAGAGCCTCCTTAGCCGTCATGCCATTAAATAATACGTTATTGACTGCTTCAACGATAGGCATCTCAATCCCATGCTCCCTGGCAAGTGCCAGTGTTGCCTTGGCAGAATAAACACCCTCAACAACCATCTTGACCTCCGCCATAGCCTCCTCATAGGTCTTACCCTGACCGATGAGATATCCGGCATTCCTGTTACGGCTGTGCTTGGATGTACATGTAACTATAAGATCTCCCATTCCTGAAAGTCCTGACAGCGTCTTGACATCTGCGCCCATGGCAAGTCCAAGTCTCATGATCTCCGCCATTCCTCTGGTCATAAGAGCAGCCTTCGTGTTGTCGCCAAGTCCAAGTCCATCTGATATGCCGGCTGCCAGAGCTATTACATTCTTCACTGAACCACCCAGCTCAATACCAGTCACATCAGTGCTTGTATATACCCTGAAATAATCGTTCATAAATGCGTTCTGTATCGTCTTTGCAATCTCTATATCACGGGCACCGGCAACTACCGTTGTAGGTATTCCGCGGCCTACCTCCTCTGCATGCGATGGACCCGACAGAACTGCCACCTTTGCCTGTGGAATTTCCTCTTCAATTATCTCTACCAGAGCCTTGAGGGTCGACTCTTCTATTCCCTTGCTGACATTCACTATAAGCTGTCCGCTGCTCACCTTATCAGCAATACTCTTTGCCGTGCTTCTCACAAATGGAGATGGAACTGCACACACGATTATATCCTGGCCGATTACAGCCTTCGATGCATCAGTTGTATAATCAATGCTGTTGTTAAGTATAACACCTGGAAGTCTGTCCCTCTGCTCATGAAATTCCTTGAGCATGGCAACCTCTCTCTCATCTATAGACCACACTATAACCTCGTGTCCATTTCCTGCCAGAAGATTAGCAAGTGCAGATCCCCATCCACCTGCTCCAAGAACACCTATTTTCATCGTAAAATACCTCCAAAATATTTATATTTCTTTTTTCAATCCTTGAATCACTTTTTCTATTTTAACTTTTTTTCATCATTTAATCCAGTACATAGTGACAATACATGGATGTTTTTGCAATTTTTTACTGTTATTTTAGAATTTATAGCAGTTATGTAAACTCACATTATTCTAATCATCAGTTTTGGCATTCATTTCACTACGAATCAATATCACATAACTATAATCTCTATATTATGTATACTCATTATGTCATCCAATTCTATTTTATACATACATCTATAAAACGTCGCTCACAAACTTTGTATGAAAACTTTTCTCCCTAACACAGGCTTCCAGAGTATCAAGGTATCAGGCAACACTAAATACAAAAACACCATCCTTACTGTTTTTATCCAGCAAGGATGGTATTCAACATCTCTATTGTATTCTATTCCGCTTTCCATCAAGCCTTCTTAGAACCAAACGACAACTTATTCTCCGTTCCCGCTATCAGTCTCTTGATATTCTGCCAATGTCTTATCACTGCCATTCCAGCTATGATTCCCGCCATGATTATTCCTTCGATCATTTTGGCATTCGATGTGAAATTATAATCTCCATGAATTGCAAATACTGTGTATAATATGAAGAATCCGATCATGATCGTAAGTGATCCAACCGATACATATCTTGTTATCACAACACTTATAATGAACGCTGCAAGGAGTATCACTACCAATCTCCAGTCCCACAGACCTACTATCATTCCGCCGCTGGCAGCAATTCCCTTGCCGCCCTTGAACTGCATATAGAATGGGAAGTTATGGCCAAGCACAACTCCAAGTCCTGTATACAGTACGAACATGTATGCATCACCTATGCCCAACTGGCCAAGTATGATATGTGTCAGTGAGCAGGCGATTATTCCTTTGAGGAAATCCCCTAGGAAAACTATCAGTCCAGCTTTCTTTCCAAGAACTCTCAGTGCATTTGTCGTTCCCGCATTTCCACTTCCATACTTTCTTATATCAACACCTTTTATCCTGCCGTAAATATACGCTGTCTGAATGAGTCCTACTCCATAGCCCCCAACCAGACATATAGCTCTAATCAACATCTCCATGACTACTTCTCTTTCCTCTCCCTGATTATGAATTTTAGAGGTGTACCTCTGAATCCAAAGGACTCTCTTATCCTGTTCTCTATATATCGTGTATATGAGAAATGCATAAGCTCCTTGTCATTTACAAATATGACAAATGTAGGAGGTTTAACTGACACCTGGGTAATATAATAGAGCTTAAGTCTCTTACCCTTATCTGATGGTGGCTGCTGCATGGCAACCGCCTCACTCATAATCTCATTCAGAACACCAGTAGCTATGCGGAGTGAATGATTCTCTATAACAGCATCTATGGTCTCGAACAGCTTTGGAAGTCTCTGTCCGGTCTGGGCTGATATGAAGAGCAGCTCCGCATACGGCATGTATGAAAGCTTGTTTCTGATCTCCTCTGTAAACTTATATATGGTCTTGTCATTCTTCTCGATGGCATCCCATTTGTTCACAGCTATTATCATTCCCTTGCCACGATCATGTGCTATTCCAGCTATTTTGGCATCCTGATCTGTTATTCCCTCCGTTGCATCTATAACAAGGACTGCAACATTACATCTCTCAACCGCTGATACCGTTCTAATGATACTGTATCTCTCTATGTCCTCTTTAATCTTGCTCTTTCGTCTGAGTCCCGCTGTGTCTATGAATACATATTCTCTGCCATTTCTGACGATCTCTGTATCCACGGCATCTCTCGTGGTTCCGGCTATATCTGATACAATAACCCTGTCCTCACCGAGAAGCTTATTAATTATAGAAGATTTTCCTACGTTTGGCTTTCCTATGATGGCGATTCTAGGTCTCTCATCCTCCGTGTCATCCTTTGCAGACTCATCGAAGTGTGATACCACCTCATCGAGCATATCTCCTATTCCAAGTCTGGATGAACCCGATATAGGATGTGGATCTCCAAGTCCAAGATTATAGAACTCATACACATCCGGCATGAACTTCTCAAAGCTGTCTACCTTGTTGACAACGAGAACTATAGGTTTCTTGGATCTTCTGAGCATATCGGCAACCTTGGCATCATCATCAACCATACCCTGTCTGACATCCGTCATGAACAGGATGACGTCCGCTGTCTCTATGGCTATCTCTGCCTGTTCTCTCATGCTCTTAAGTATAATATTGTCTGACTCCGGCTCAATTCCTCCTGTGTCTATCAGAGTGAAATTGTAATCCAGCCAGTTGATATCGGCATAAATTCTGTCTCGCGTAACTCCCGGTGTATCCTGAACTATGGATATCTTTTCTCCGGCAAGAACATTGAACAGAGTTGATTTACCTACATTTGGTCTGCCCACTATGGCAACTATAGGTTTACTCATTCTATCTTCCTCCATATATAATTAATTACATATCATCGCCAATTACTGCATGAATAAAATCAGCACCACTTGATTCTACAATACAAACATCGACTTGTAAAGCATCTGTGAGTTCTGCAAGCGTCACATCATCAAGGAATTTTGGCTCATCCGCCATAAGAGTATTGGAAGGCAGTATAAGCCGCTGCCCAAGAGGCTTTCCTGTGAGCTGCTTTCTTATATCTCCACCCGTAAGCAATCCTGTCACGGTTATTCTGTGTCCAAAAAAATCATTAATGATCTTATACAGATGCACCTTCACATTAGGGAACTTCTCAGGGATCCTGTCAGCAAGGAGCTTTATGGAATCATATACAAGCACTCCAGTAACCATGGACACCTCATACTCTCTGTCATCGCCCTCTATTGAGCTCCACTCTTCATCAAACTCATCCATGAGCAGTCTCACCATGCCCACACCATTTTCAAGCTGGATAAAGCCATCATACCTGTCAGCCTCAGGGAAATCCCTGCCGGCATTTATATACCATTCATCACTTGCCTGGACAAAATGTGTACCATGCTTTTCAAATGCCTTTTTCTGAAAATGTTCTATTATATCAATAACCTCGCAGGCATCCTCTCTGTTGAACGGTTCAAGATGGAACAAGCCATCTCTGTAATCTGACAAACCGACAGGAACCACGGACAAGCTCTCCATAACAGGAACAAACTCCATAAGATCAGAGATCGTACGCCACAATTCCTCCCCATCATTTATCCCCTTGCACAGAACTATCTGTCCATTCATAGGAATACCAGCTTCATAAAATTTCCTTATATAGTCAAGTATGGCTCCGGCAAATCTGTTGTTCAGCATACTGCAGCGCAGCTTGGGATTGGTAGTGTGCACCGATATATTTATCGGAGCAAGGTGATAATTGATTATTCTGTCAATATCCTTTTCCTTCATATTAGTAAGGGTAATATAATTTCCCTGAAGAAATGACAGTCTGGAATCATCGTCCTTGAAATATATAGTGTCTCTCATACCTTTCGGGTTCTGATCGATAAAGCAGAATATGCACTTGTTATAGCAGGACTTGTAATTATCCATCAGGGAATTTTCAAAAACAATCCCTAGATCCTCGTCATAATCCTTATCTATCTCCAGAAGCCACTCCTCGCCGTCAGACTTTCTCACGAGAAGTTCTATATATTCGTCATTTATGAGATACTGATAATCAAATATATCCTCTATAGGATGGTCATTGACCGCCAGAATATTATCTCCCGGTTCGATCTCCATCTCCTGGGCTATACTTCCCTCAAGTATTTCCTTTACAATATGTTCCATAATTTCCTCTTCTATATTAATTGTCTACGGATCAAAAGTTGTAGCAAATGAATAACGCCCTATCATTCAGGGAGCATGATCACCGCCGCAAGATTACCCCGCAGGCCTTTGCTCGCCCTGTGTGAAAAAAGCCATTCGCTGTTACAGCATGTACATATATTTGTCACGTCAATATTCTCAGGTTTTACACCTGAACCAACAAGATTGTAATAGTTGGCCTTGTGGAGATCAAGCAGATATTTGCCATTACCCTTGCTAAATACGATCTGAGCCGCCTCTGCTTCCGTATATGCCGCCATAAAGCGTTCAGCTACATCTTCACTCACCTCATAGCAATTCTTGCATATAGAAGGTCCTATGGCGCAAATGAGATTCTCTGGAGATGTTCCATATTCAGACTTCAATCTGTTTATCATATGTCCGCTTATCTTGCTGACGGTTCCCTTCCACCCGGAGTGATTCGCCGCAACAACCTTTTTCACCGGATCATAGAACAATACAGGGACACAGTCCGCATAAAATGTCATAAGCGGTATCCCCGGAACATCCGTCATAAGTCCATCGATCTCCAGAATATCCGACTCTCTGATTATTCCCTTTCCGGCATCCTTCTCTGTAACCTTATATATATCTGTCTTATGCACTTGATCTGAGAATACAAGCTTTTCGTGATCATACCCCACTGCAGCCGCAAATCTGCGGTGATTCTCCATAACTCGGTCCGCATCATCGCCTCTGTGGAAGCTCAGGTTCATGGAGCCCAGATAGCCCTCACTCACTCCTCCGATCCTGGTGGAGAATGCATTTACAACTCCGGCTCTGTCCAATTTGTCAAATGTTATATAATCCACGCCATCCACAGTGTGAACGTGTGTTGAATTGTCTTTCCTAATATACTTTATATCCATATCCGCCATCCTATCAATATCCCGAATACTCAAATGCATTTTCTATATGATGTATATCCTCACCAAGTATGGTTATCACATCAAATCTAACCGGGGTGTCCATTCCATAGCCATATTTGTTCAGGAAGAATAATGCAGTCCTGCATATCTGTCTCTGCTTGCGCGCATCGACAGCTTCCTCCGGCAAGCCCTTATGTAATCCGGATCTGTACTTCACCTCGATAAACACTATATATCCATCGTGTTTTGCCACTATATCTATCTCACCGCTGGCCACCCTGAAATTCCTGCACAGGATCTCATAGCCCCTGCCAGCCAGATGATCAGCAGCTAAAGCTTCCTTTTCATTACCGGTTGCTCTGCTGTTATACATCATTTCGCCTTTCCATGAATATATGTGTGATGAACAATTGTTATACAAAGTTCTTGATAAACGTCCTTCTGTGTATTGCGCACGGACCGATCTTCTTGAGCGCATCAATGTGCTCTGCCGTACCATATCCCATGTTTTTTGCAAATCCATAACCCGGATACAGACTGTCATACTCAACCATAAGTCTGTCCCTTGTAACCTTTGCAATTATACTTGCTGCCGCAATCGACGCAGACAGCGTATCACCTTTTATTATGCCTACCTGCTCAATATCAACACCCGGGATATTAACCGCATCGTTTAACAGGAGCTGTGGTTTAACCTGAAGCTTCGATATAGCCTGCTTCATCGCCTCGTAATCTGCGTTGAGGACATTTATCTCGTCTATTACCTTCTCATTTGCCATACCCACGCCTACAGCTACAGCCTTCGCCATGATCTCATCGTATAGAGCCTCCCTCTTCTTCGGTGTGAGCTGCTTGGAGTCGTTGAGGTATAAAATATCACAGTCCTTTGGAAGAATGACTGCAGCAGCCACTACAGGGCCTGCAAGCGGACCTCTTCCGACCTCATCTATACCGCATATATATCCCTTATCAGCGTATTTTCTCTCAAATTCAAACATTTTATAGCTGCGGGCTTTTTCCTTTTCAAGAGCATTGATCTTTTTCTGAGCGGACGCTATGATCTTCTTTACCCCATCTCTCTCATCGTCGCCATACTTCTCGATAAGCCCCGAATATTCACTTATATCAGCATCAGCAAATACTTTCTTTATCTCCGCTATACTTCCCATATGTCCTCCACCTAAAAACAAGGACCATTGCCACTTCTTAGGCAACAGCCCCTGATATCTTATCCTTATTCTATCTTGCCAAAACCGCCTGTAAATCTGAATACAGCCCTGCCAATGATGTCTTTCTTGTGTATATTGCCAACATCCTCCACACGGCTGTCACGGCTGTTGTTTCTGTTATCTCCCAGAACAAAGTACTCGTCATCACCCAGTGTGATCTCCTCGGCTGCAACTCCGCGCTTGTCGCTGGCTATGGTCTCTCTGCCATACACATCGCCCTCCAGAGGCTCGTCATTTATATAGATAACACCATCTTCGTCTATATACACTGTCTCACCTGGAAGTCCGATTATACGCTTGATGAAGAAGGTCTCATCATCGTCTCCGTATGGGAATACAACCACATCAAATCTCTTCGGCGAGCCAAATTCATACTCAAGCTTGTCGATCCATAATGTATCTCCACTGTGAAGAGTATTGCTCATGGACTCTCCACTGACCTCTGTACGCTGTCCGACAAATGTGAGCACAGCCCAGCATATGCCAATTACTATTATTATATAAATGCACAGGAATATGAGATCCTTGACAATATTGACTTCCTTTTCGGCTTTCTCTTTCTTTTTTGCCTCTTTCTTCTCTTTCCTGAGCTGCTTCTTTAAAGCCTTCTCGTCGAGTTCTTCATCCTCATTATACACTTCTTCAGAAGAGTCTGTATTAACCGCTTCTGCAGTTTTATCTGAACTCTCAGATTTAGCTGCTCCTGCAGCTTCTTCCGATGTCTCCTTCTGAGATGCTTCTTCCGATTTATCTGCTGTCTCCGTCTTTGCGTCAGCAGAACTCTCAGCGACTGCTTTGTCCCAGGACCAGGATGACTTCGCCTTATTTTCCTGCTCATCGTCAGCAGTTTCCTTTTCAGCTTCCTTTGCTTCCTTCGCAGCCCTTTTTGCAGCCTTCTTCTGTTCTTTCTCTATCGCTTTCTGACGCTTCTTCTCATATTTGGCGATCTCTTTGTCCCTTTCCTTCTTCGCAGGGTCATCCTCAAATATATCGTTTAACGCATCAGCAACATTCTTGTTTTCTTCACTCATCTAGTCTTCCTTCGGGGTCTCCAATGTAATACGCCCCAGCTTTCCCGATCTGAAATCATCAATCAGCAGAGCTGCAGCCTTGTCATAATCGAGCTCCCCGCCCTTCTTAATGCATTGTCTCTTCTCTGCGATACCTGTAAGCATCTGTACAGGATCATCAACACTTTCAATATTATACCTTTGGACAAGGGTATTACAATAGTTTGCCTGTAAAAATTTAATTAATTCAACCGCTATATCGGTTATGCTGAGTATCTCATCATTGATCGAACCTATGAACGCAAGCCTGAGACCAACGGCCTCATCATCGAATTTCGGCCATAAAATACCAGGAGTGTCCAGAAGCTCAATATTCTTTCCAAGTCTTATCCACTGCTTGCCTTTTGTGACACCAGGCTTATTTCCAACCTTGGTGCAGGCCTTTCTCGCATAGGAATTGATAAACGTGGATTTGCCGACATTCGGGATACCGACTATCATCGCCCTTATCGGACGGTTTATGATTCCCCTTTTTCTATCCCTCTCTATCTTCTCTTTGCAGGCCTCCTGCACTATATTGTTGATACTCTTCATCCCCATACCGTCACGGGCATTTATCTTTGCAACGGCAAAGCCTTTATTCTTATAATAGTTTTCCCACTTTGTTGTGACTGCATCATCCGCAAGATCTGATTTGTTGAGGAGTATAAGTCTGTATTTGTTCTTTGCAAGCTCATCTATATCAGGATTCTTACTGCTGAACGGGATTCTCGAATCCACCAGCTCTATGACGATATCTATAAGCTTTATATCCTCCTGCATCATTCGTCTTGCTTTTGTCATATGTCCGGGATACCACTGTATATTCATATCTCTACCTCTATTTTATCTTTACTCTGCCCAACATCTCGCTCTTTTGCACATTGCCAACCGCCCGAAATCTTGAATCCTGACTGTTGTCCGGATTGTCTCCGAGCAGGAAGTATTCATTCTCTCCAAGTGTGATCGCAGATTCCGCTATTCCGGCTGTTTTTATCTCACAGTCGACGGGATAATCTGCAAGTGGATTGCCATTTATATATACCTGACCATTCTGGATAAGCACAGTCTCACCCGGCAGGCCTACCACTCTCTTGACGGAATAGTATTTGTCCTGATTCTCAACCATACGATACGCTACCACATCGTATCTATCCGGGGATGTCACCAGATAAACAACCTTATTGACCAGATACGATTCTCCATCCGTCAGTGTCGGCTCCATGGATGGTCCTACCATATATACCGTCTGGAATCCAAATGCAACAAAACCATAACCAAGTATAGCCGCTGTCAGTATCGATATGAACCAGCCAAGTGCGCTCTTCATAGTCTTTTTCAATGATCTCTGCTGTCTTCTCTGACGCCTTTTTTCTCTCCTTATCCTTCGGAGTCTGTCATATCTCTCACTCATGAATTCTATCCTTCAATCATCAATATATTTGTTCAGTTTGTTTCATCCATTCTAAAAATGGCTGGAGTAGAAATACTCCAGCCACTTTTACTTTCATGTTACAAGCTTTATTATTTAACAAGCTCCTTAACCTTTGCTGCCTTACCAATTCTTGAACGTAAGTAGTAAATCTTAGCTCTTCTAACTTTACCTTTTCTTACAACTTCAATCTTCTCAACGAAAGGTGAGTGTACAGGCCATGTCTTCTCAACACCGCATCCGCCAGAGATCTTTCTAACTGTGAATGTCTCTCTGTTGCTTCCGCCCTGTCTCTTTACTACAGTACCCTCGAAGATCTGGATTCTCTCCTTGTTACCCTCTTTGATTCTGTTGTGTACCTTAACAGTGTCTCCTACGTTGAACTCATCAACGCTCTCCTTCATCTGTGAAGCTTCAAGATTCTTAATGTAATCGTTCATTGTGTTCCTCCTTAATATTCTGATGTTCTTACTACCATATCCACCGGATATATGGGCACAGAGGACCATCACTCTTTTCACAACTCATTTAATATAACATACTGAAATTGTAGATGCAAGAAGAATTTTCGGATTTTATCAGTTTTTTAGCAAACAGGGCATATAGAAATCAATCTATATGCCCTGTTTGACTTAATTCAGTCTGCGTGCTTCACAAGGAATCCTCCCACCTACGGCGGGTCCCTCCTTATGAAAAATAGTGGAGCTGGCGGGAGTCGAACCCGCGTCCAAAAGCTCATTCACTACAGTTTCTTCCATCACAGTCAGTGCTTTAACATTCCCTCAGCCTATCGCCCACTAACATGCTATAGACCTCAGTAGCTTCATGGATTTTCCTACATCGCAAAGCTTAGATGCAGGAGTTTGCCGAAAGTCGACGCCATTCCTAAAGGCTCGGCGTTCCTAAAGGATGACGGCTGCAACTAGGCAGCGTATGCTAAATTATCGTTAGCGTTTATTTTTTGTCCAGCTTTTAGCGTGGCTCTGGTCCACGGATGGCTTCCATAGCTTCAAAACCCCTGTCGAAACCAGTCAACCCCTGATCATAGACCAGTGATAACCGATCATTTATAATATATGCAGCAAATATCACAATGATACCTGCGCCTATATATCTTAATTTATCAGATGCTCTTACTCAGCGTCAGCAGTTGTATCTTCCGCTGCATCTGTCGCCTCTGCTGTATCTTCTGCAGCTTCAGTTGTATCTGCTGTGTCCTCAGCATCTGAGGCTGTGGCAGAAAACAGAGTGTCATAACCACTGTCCTTCCAAGTCTTATCAACATATTCTGATAAGCTTGAAGCATCAACGTACTTAGGTATCGCCTTATATATCTTCACACCCGCAACACTTCCAACTATAGAAGCGATAACAACAATCGTAACTGTTATAGCTATTATCTTCTTGATCTTCTGCTTCCTGAGAATCTCCTTGCGGTGCTTTTTCTCATATTTCTTCTTATCTACTTTACTCTGACTCATAACGCCCTTCTCCAGACTATCGTTTATTTGATTCCGATACACACATTATATCTGAACCAGCTTATCTTATTCAACACCTTGCTAGTATAACACATGCTGTATCATATTTCCAATAATAAGTTTGATTTCACAGAAATTCCACAAACGCACACTATCAGAAATCTCTGCTTCTGTTCTTCAGATCTCTCTCCATCTCGCGCTTCATATCCTTCTTGGCGATATCCTCACGCTTGTCGTAGAGCTTCTTACCTCTTGCCAGACCTATCTCCATCTTGACAAGGCCATCCTTGATATATACCTTGAGCGGCATAATGGTATAGCCTTTCAGCTTCTGCTGTCCGATGAGCTTGTTGATCTCATACCTGTGGAGCAGGAGCTTTCTCGTCCTGAGCGGATCTTTATTGAATATATTTCCCCTCTCATATGGGTTGATATTCATTCTGTACACATACACCTCGCCGTGGTCTATTCCGACAAATGCTTCCTTGATACTACAGTGTCCCTGTCTTATGGACTTTACCTCGGTTCCCACAAGCTCTATTCCGGCCTCAAACTTCTCTTCTATAAAATACTCGTGATATGCCTTTTTGTTATTTGCGATGAGAGTGTTTCCTCTTTCCTTTGACAAATGTATCCTCTCCTTTATATACAATACTGAAATCTATCGACTTCGTCATCTTGTCTGTATTCTTCACCTTTATCTGTATAGGATCACCGATGGCATACTGTTTGCCCGTATCCTCACCTATCATAGCATAATCTTCCTGAGAAAAACAGTAATAATCGTCGCGCATATCTGCCACGTTCACAAAGCCTTCCACCGTATTCGGCAGTTCCACGAACATTCCCCTGTTTGTAACACCGGAGACAAAACCGTCGTAGACCTCGCCAATGTGAGCTGACATATATTCCACCTTCTTGAGCTTCTCCACATCTCGCTCAGCTTCCTCAGCTCTTCTCTCCTTGCGCGAATTGTCATCAGCCACCCTGTCAAGTATCATGCTGTAATGTTCTATTCTCCTCGAGTCAAGTCTGCCATGTATGTTCTCCTTTATTATACGATGGATCTGCAGATCCGGGTATCTCCTTATAGGAGAAGTAAAGTGGCAGTAATATTTGCATGAAAGGCCGAAATGTCCTGTGCACTCAGTTGAATACTTTGCCTGCTTCATGGTTCTAAGTGCCATTCTGCTGACAAGGTTCTCATATGGCTCGCCCTTTATCCTGTCGAGAAGCTTCTGGAACTCCTTTGGATGAATATTCTCCTTTGATGCCTTGAAGTACATTCCAAAATTGCTTATGAGAAGCGCAAGCTGCTCAACCCTGTCTGCATCCGGAGTCTCATGTACTCTGTACTCAAATGGTATATCCTGCCAGAAATAGTCCTCTGCTATGGTCTCATTTGCCGCTAACATGAAGTCCTCGATTATCTCGTTGGATCTGCGTCTCTCATATACGCCTATAGATACGACCTTGCCATCCGAGTCTATCTTGATCTTGGACTCGTCAAAGTCAAAATCTATGGAGCCACGCTTTCTTCTGTTTGCCCTGAGAAGATCTGACACCTTGAGCATCAGCTCAAACATAGGAACAAGCTCCTTGTATTTCTCCCTCTCCCCGGGATCATGATCCTCAACAATGGCCGACACACTCGTATATGACATCCTTCGGTCAACATTGATCACAGTCTCACATATCTTGTGTCCAACAATGTGTCCTTTCTGATCTATGTCCATAAGACAGCTAAGTGCAAGTCTGTCCTGTCCTTCATTCAACGAGCAGATACCATTTGACAGCTTGTGTGGAAGCATAGGTATTACCCTGTCCACGAGATAACAGCTTGTACCTCTGTTAAGTGCCTCTTTATCCAGAGGGGAATTCTCCTTTACATAGTGGGTAACATCTGCTATGTGTACACCCAGCTTGTACATTCCGTCCGCCTCATAGAGTGTTATGGCATCGTCCAGGTCTTTTGCATCCTCGCCGTCTATTGTCACTGTCTGAAGATGTCTGAGATCCGTTCTGCCTGCCATCTCCGATGTGCTGACAGAATCAGGGATCTGTGAGAGGCTGTCCATGACCTCGTCAGGGAAATCGACCGGAATGTCCAGAGCTCTGACCACAGACAGCACATCGCTCTCCGGATCATTTATATGTCCAAGTATCTCAATGATCTTTCCCTCCGGAGACTTCACTTTGTCTCCATAACTGATGATCTCTGCCACCACCTTATGCCCGGCCATGGCGCCCATGGAATTTGCCTTGGATATAAATATGTCTCCATCTATTTTCAGATTGTCAGGTATGACAAATCCAAAGTTCTTATTCTTCTGATAAACTCCGACAACCTTCTTGAGTCCACGCTCGAGCACCTTTATAACCGATGCTTCCTGCTTCATTCCCTTCGGTCTGTCCTCCGCACGTATGAGGACAGTATCACCATGGAACGCTCCCATGGTATTCTTCTCAGGTACAAAGAAATCCTCCTTCATGCCCTCAACGCGGACAAATCCAAAACCTCTCTGATTGCCGATAAATGTTCCCTTGTATGTCCCTTCTCCAACCTTCTGATATCGTCCTTTTGCCGATCTGATGATCAGTCCCTCCTCTGTGAGGTCATTCAGTATATCGAGAAATGTCTGTCTCTCATCTCCCGGGACCTGAAGGAATGTACACATCTCCTTGAACTTCATAGGCGGATAATCATCATCGCATATAAATTCATATACCGTCTGTTTTCTTCTGTTGTATAACTCCAAATCCTTATTATCCATGATAAACCCTTTCTATATACATTATGCCCGCATCCCTACCGCACAAATACATTGCATAATGAGCAAAAAAATGCTTACATATATCAGTTAATATATGTAAGCATCAGAAATCATTATTAGTTGAAAAGCTTTGAGTCAAGCAGTAATGCAAGTACAAAGAAGAGAACTGTGAGAACTGCTGTTATCTTCTTAAGTATCTCCTGCTTTGAGCTTCCCTTATTCTTGCCCCAGTAGGAATTGTCAAATCCGCCGCCTGCTCCTGATATGGAACTTGTAAGGCTCGCATCCTTTCCTTCCTGTGAAAGAACCACTATTGCTAATACTATACATATTATAACATAAATTACCATTAATATTGTCTTCAGCATCTTAACACCTCCGTTTCCGAAAAAATGGTGTGTGTATAAATTTAACACCAACTTAAAGTATGATAACACAATAAAATAATATATTCAATAACTATTTTCTTCGTTTTCTGTAAAACTCCGCAAATACCAGCATTGCGATACCTATTATCGAACAGGCAATACCTGCGCCTGCATATTTCACATGGAATTTCATCTCAACAACATTCTCACCCTCAACAAGACTTATAGAATACAGGCTGTCTCCCACCTTATCCGGCTGTACCTTCTGGCCGTTAACTTTGACTGTCCAACCATCACAGTAAGGAATAGATGTGAATAAACTCTGTCCTTCCTTGGCATTTACAGCAAATTCTGCGCTGCCATTTTCTATATCCATCACATCAGGGGTATATTTCTCAAGCTCCTCTGCTATGCTTTTCAGCAAATCCAGATCAAGAACATAAAACTGCTCTGCTCCATCATCCAGATCTATCTTCTCCTTTGAGTGAAGCACAACCTTGTAATAATCACGATCCTCGTTTACAGGAATGTTGAACACGGACGGTGAAAGCCATCTGGCATATCTGGTCCTGTATATTCCATTTACATTCAGCTTTGCGTTAAACAGACTGTTCCATGGGATATTGCCATAAGCGATGTAGTTGCCTTCCGGAATCTCCATCTTGTATACACGCTTCTTCGCTTTACTTACAACCGTCTCGTACTTTAAAGGCTTATAGATCTCAACTTTTCTGCCGAGCAGCTCGCTGTAGAGCTCATTTTGATATTCAAACGGATTGCCGTTATATTCTGCCGCTGTATATTTGCCTGAATCATATACAAATGCCATAGGCAGGCTGTATGGGTTCTCGTATACACCTGCTCCATTTGCATTGTCTGCAATATCCTCTACTTTATTCATGCCCTCCAGAGCATAATCAGATACAATGTATCTGACTCCCAGCAGTGAATCAGTTCCAAGCACCGGCATATTTACAACACTTAGGTTATCGCCTTCGCTCCTGTATCCCGTATCCACAAGGAAATTCAGCACCGTGCTGTCGGCGGTCGACACATACGATCCTATCGCCCAGTACCCATAACCAAACGACTCGTCATAATTTGCTCTGACATTGTTCTTATATTTAAAATTATCATCCGTATCTCTGCCATTATTGTTTTTCTTTTTTTCAAGTGATCTTGTCGCCCTTGATCTGGTCTGGCTGATCCTGTATGTATCGGAATCATATTCTTTCAGATCATTTATAAGGCCTTCCATAGCCGTCTCATACTCAACAAAACTCTCACCGTTGTCGATATGGATATTGTCCATTTGCAACATCACGCTGTATCCTGTCTCAACAGTCAGCACTGCACACAGAATGACCGTAAATATAATTCCGAACACTCTTCCGGCTCCTACGTTTTTCGAAAGCCTGCTTACGAGTGCTATCAAAACGGATACCCCTACAATAAGCGCAGCGGTCAGCCATACAAGTTTGTTATCCTGGACTCCATGCAGATAGTTTACGCCGAGCATAGCCGCACTAAATATCGCACTTGCAATGATAACCCGCCATTTTACAGCATTCAGATCCTCCGAGAGGAAAAATTCAGCGGCAAAGAATAATATGCAGAATATTCCAACATGTGAATATCTGTACCAATATGATCCAACCTCTTTGAACAGAGAAAATGCCATGCACAATGGATTCCAGTAAAACATGAGCAGCATTACCGCAAGCGTGACAAATGCTAATATCTTCTGCTTTACATTGTGTTTCTTACCGATGAAGATTCCAATAAATCCTATCAGCGCCAGACATCCGCAGTACAGAGACAAGCTTCCCTTCTGACTCTGTGCGCCAAGCGAATATCCGTCTATCACAGATGAAACATCACCGATAAATGACATGTCGAGCAGAGAGCCGAAATCAAGACTTCCTCTTACACTGTAACGCATCGCACCTATCGTCGGAAGGAACAACACCCCACTGAGCAGAACTCCCGCCAGCATTGAATATATAAACCGGCCAAGTTTTCCGGCAAAATCCTTTATGACAGTCTTCTCAGCCTTAGTATCCCCACTGTACAATCTTGAATATGCAAATTCAAACAAAAACCAGAAACAGGCAAATACACAGTTGATTCCGCCCATATACCAGTTGAACAGAACTGCCAATGCAACTGATACGGAAAGCATAACAGGCCTGCCACCGTTAACCACTCTGTACACACCCAGCATTATGAGTGGTAACATATAGAAGCCGTCAAGCCACATTATATTACATGCCTGGGCGATTCCATACTGACTCACTGCATAGCTCACCGCCAGAAAAATGATAAGTGCCTGCTTCTTCACAGAACCATCATTCCACTCTTCAAATCTCTTGTTGAGATAAAATGCAAATGTCGCCGCCGCACAGGCAAGCTTTAACGTTATGATCACATGTACGAACAATACAAGCTGGGATTTGTCGAATAACAACAGCAATAAATTGAACGGGCTGGAAAGATAGTAACTGAATACTCCTATGCAGGCCCCTCCTATAGATTTGCTGAAAGAATAATCTATATTATTTTTGCCATCAAATACATCCTTCAGATATGCCAGAAAATCGAGATACTGAAAATCAGCATCCTTGGATGCGAGTGAGTGTACTCCGAACGGCACATACTTTTTTATATAAAACAGAAGCCACAGCAGGCAGAATGTGATAATGCCCGCTGTAAGCATCTGAATAACGAGCTGTCTTCTCTGTTTTTTTTCCATCGTATTCTTCTCCAGATTATTTAGTTTTAATATAATACTACACAATCTGTGAAAATACTATATAGATTAAAAATTTTTAATGAAAGGATTTCTAACTTTTACATACTGATTTATAACATATACCTACTTCGTATATCGAAACCATGATTCAGCGGTCCACTGCCCGAGCCCAGATCCAGCATGGCCGCCAGGGCACCGGATATATATTGTTTGGCCATTCTGACTGAATCACTTACATCATATTCCTTTGCGAGATTTGAAGCGATCGCACTTGAAAGCGTACATCCTGTGCCATGTGTATTCGGATTATCAATACGCTCACCCGAAAACCAGGTGATATTCTCTCCGTCAAAAAGCATATCATTTGCATCATTTATGCTGTGTCCACCCTTTACAAGGACAGCGCAGCCATACTTTCCGTATATACATCTGGCGGCATTCTCCATATCAGCTACGCTCTTCACCGATATACCAGTGAGCGCCTCAGTCTCAGGTATGTTTGGCGTTATGAGCTTTGCAAGTGGGAACAGTTTACCGGTCATGACCTCCACCGCATCATCGCTTATAAGCTTAGCGCCACTGGTCGCCACCATCACAGGGTCAAGCACGACATTCTCCGCATTGTATCTGGCAAGTCTGTCAGCTATAACATCAATAAGTTCAGGAACAAATACCATTCCTATCTTGACCGCTTTCGGCCGTATATCGGTAAATACCGCATCTATCTGGGCGCCAAGTACATCAGGGGTAACGTTCATGATAGCAGTCACTCCTGTGGTATTCTGAGCCGTGAGGGCTGTGATCGCACTCATACCAAATACGCCATTTGCCTGCATGGTCTTGAGATCCGCCTGCACACCTGCGCCGCCTGAGGAATCGCTTCCGGCTATGGTGAGGACAGGCACAAGACGGCTTCTGTCAGGATTTATACTGCGCAGCATGTCATTCATACTCTTAAAATAATGATCACAATGTGCCATAAGGTCTCCCTGTCTGTCCCTGCTGGATTCGTCATAGAGACCAACCACAACAAATCCTCCGTTCTGTGCTGTCTCCGCCGCATGATATGCGTCCTCAAATACAAATGTATCCGAAGCCGGAGTTCCCATAAACTCAGCCGCCATCTCATATATCTTAGGTGAGGCTGCCTTGCCCACGCCCACCTCAGAACATGTAAATATCCTGTCAACATACTTCATAAGTCCTGTCCGCACAAGTGCTGCCTCAACATGGCATCTGTCTGTGGATGTTGCAACAGTGACCGGGATATCATATCTCTTTAAGAACCTAAGCAGTTCAGGCACACCTGACTTCGGCTCAACTTTATTTGCATAGAAATCGCGCACAGTCTCATTGATACCGTCTATAATCTCCTTCGCGCTGAGTTCAAGTCCATAGTGTTCCTGCATATACTCTGCGCCCTTCGTCATGGTCATGGTGAAAAGCACCTTCTCAAGATCGGGTTCTGCCTGTATCCCCTGTCCCGCCAGATACATCTCTCCGGCGTGATCCCACATAGGCATGGAGTCAAGCAGGACTCCATCCATGTCAAATATCGCACCTTTTATATCACTGATAATTATTTTTTTCATGTCCACCTCTATATCATTTACTTGGTCAAGCATCAAGCATATTCTCTACAGAAACCATGAGCTCCTCTGTGGCCTTCTGTATGTCCTTCTGTCCGAATATGGCACTTATGACTGCCACACCGCATATTCCGGAGCCCGCAAGCTCGGCCACATTGTCCTTTGTTATACCGCCTATGGCAATGACCGGTATGGACACCGCCTCACAAATGGTCTTAAGCGTCTCATGGCTCACATCGTCTGCGTCGTCCTTTGAGCCAGTTGTGAACACCGCTCCGACACCAAGATAATCAGCGCCGTGCTTTTCCGCTATAATCGCCTGCTCGACAGTCTGTGCAGACACTCCAAGTATCTTGTCAGGGCCGAGTATATTTCTGACGTCCATGGCCTCCATATCACTCTGTCCCACGTGTACACCGTCAGCATCTATATCTTTTGCTATGCTGACCTCGTCATTGATGACAAATGGAACTCCATATTCCTTACAAAGCTTCTGTATCTCCTTCGCCTCAGCGAGGAAGTCTTCTCTGTCGAGCTTCTTCTCCCTGAGCTGTACAAATGTTGCACCGCCGTCAAGTGCCTTCTTTACCTGATCATACAGAGTCTCTTCCCCAAGCCAGTGTCTGTCAGTTACTGCGTAAAGCAAAAGTTCTTTCTCACTGCAATTTATCATACTATCCATCCTTCCTATATGTTTCGATTCCGATCCGATGCAGATCCAGGCAATTATTAGACTTCCGTCAATTATCTGATTTCAAACTTTGCACCCTGTTCAAGTGTATCCCCGTCCATATTGTATATGGCGTCGATTATCCTGTTCCTGTATGTTGAATTACCCTCAAATGCCTGCAGATGGGAATAACCGATCTCCCCTGCAAGTCCCATGACCATGACAGCCGCTGCAGCAGCCTCAAGCTTGTTTTCCTGATTTGCCACAACATATGCTGTCATCATTCCTGAGAGCTGGCAGCCTGTTCCAGTGATCTTACCCATCTCAGGACGGCCGTTTCTGATGACATAGCATTTCTCACCGTCTGCGACAAGGTCTATCGCGCCTGTTACAGCTATGATAGATCCGGTCTCAGCAGAGAGCTTTTTGACAAATGCCACTGCATTATCAAGTGTATCCTCCGTAACCGCATCCGCCACATCGGCATCAACACCCTTTGTGCTTCCAGAACCATATGCCAATGTCTTTATCTCTGAGATGTTTCCCCTTATGACATCAAACCTGATCTCCTTCATAAGTCCGACTGCCGTGTCTGTTCTGAGCTTACTTGCTCCCGCTCCAACAGGATCGAGAAGTACAACATGTCCAAGTTCATTTGCTTTCTTTCCTGCAAGGTACATCGATGGAATTGTGTTATTGTTAAGTGTTCCTATGTTGATATTCAGGCCACCACATATACTTGTGATATCAGGCGCGTCGCCCTCATCATCAGACATGATAGGACTTCCGCCACAGGCAAGAAGAACATTCGCAACATCATTTACAGTTACATAGTTGGTTATATTGTGTACCAGAGGTACATTCTTTCTCACATTTTCAAGGCATTCTTTTAACATGTTTTCCTGTCTCCTTTGTATATATTCCAATATTTATTTGCTATTATTTAATTGATCTTATTTGGGACGAAAAGCGGCCATACCATAAGGCACAGCCGCTTTTCTTATGCTGTATGTATCCCTACGCTGGCATTGATCCAGGTCAAACCTGATCTACTCCTCTACAGGAGGTACATCAGATGTACAATGCATACACTTTGTTGCTTTGATATCTATCTCACCCATACAGTATGGGCACTTTCTTGTGAGAGGAGCTGCCTCCTCCTTCTTCTTACCAAGATCCATGATCGCATTGATTCCCTTCATGATGACAAATATGACAAATGCCATGATTATAAAGTTGATCACAGCTGAAATAAACGCTCCGTACTCGATATACTGTCCGGTGTGGAATATCTGGAAATGTCCACCGATTTCAGCTCCGCCTATACTGTTGATTATTGGTGTGATGAAGCAGTCTGTGAAAGATGTAACCAATGACTGGAACGCTCCACCAATGATAACACCGATAGCCAGACTCATCACATTACCCTTAAGGGCAAACTCCTTAAACTCTTCCAAAAACTTCTTCATCCGTATCCTCCAAACCCAACGCGGCACCGTAATATAGTTCTCTACATTGCGGTGCCGCATCATTTATTATTCTTCTGTATTACTTTCTTACGATAAGTGACTTACCTGTCATCTCCTCAGGCTGAGGAAGTCCCATAACCTCGAGAAGTGTAGGTGCGATATCTGCAAGGCATCCGCCCTCACGAAGCGCTACATCCTCACCATAGTTGTAAAGGATAAATGGTACAGGATTAGTTGTATGAGCTGTGTGTGGAGCACCTGTCTCATAGTTGATCATCTGCTCTGCGTTACCATGATCAGCACAGATAAAGAGAACACCATCAACCTTATCAATTGCCTCTACAGCAGCGCCAACGCACTTGTCAACTGTCTCTACAGCCTGGATAGCTGCTGGGATAACACCTGTATGACCAACCATATCAGGGTTTGCAAAGTTGATGATGATCACATCATACTCGCCGCCAAGGATAGCTGCATTGAGCTTCTCGCTTACCTCTGGAGCGCTCATCTCTGGCTGGAGATCATAAGTTGCTACAGCAGGTGACTTTACAAGGATTCTGTCCTCGTTCTTGTTTGGCTCCTCAACACCGCCGTTGAAGAAGAATGTTACATGAGCATACTTCTCTGTCTCAGCAAGTCTGAGCTGCTTAAGTCCCTTAGCTGCAAGGTACTCACCAAATGTGTTGTCGATCTCTTCTTTCTTGAATGCAACAAGCTTGTTAGGTATTGACTCGTCATAGTCCTTGAAGCATACATATGTGAGTGGCATACGGCCATTTGCTCTCTCAAATCCATCGAAATCGTCACAGCAGAATGCTCTGGTGATCTCACGGGCTCTGTCTGGTCTGAAGTTGAAGAATATAACTGAATCATTTGGCTTAACAAGTGATACAGGCTTGCCATTCTCTGTGATGACTGTAGGAAGAACGAACTCATCATAAACTTCCTTGTCATATGACTCCTGCATAGCTGCAACCGCATCCTCTGCCTGAACACCCTCGCCTGTTACAAGTGACTTGTATGCAAGCTCTACTCTGTCCCATCTGTTATCTCTGTCCATTGCGTAGTAACGGCCTGACATAGATGCAACCTTACCTACACCGATCTCCTTCATCTTTGCAATGAGCTCCTCAAGGTATCCCTTACCTGATGCAGGAGGTGTATCTCTTCCATCGAAAAATGGATGAACGTATACGTTCTCAAAGTTCTGCTTCTTGCAGAGCTCAAGGATCGCATAAAGGTGTGTATTGTGGCTGTGAACACCACCATCTGAGAGAAGTCCCCAGAGATGAAGATCTGAATTGTTCTTCTTGCAGTTCTCTATTGCAGCGAGCATCTCCTCGTTCTCAAAGAAATCTCCATCAGCGATTGCCTTTGTGATTCTTGTAAGCTCCTGATATATGATACGGCCTGCGCCGATATTCATATGACCTACCTCTGAATTGCCCATCTGACCGTCTGGAAGTCCTACAGGAAGTCCTGAAGCTGCGCCCTGTACAAATGGTGCTGTAGCCATAAGCTTGTCCATAACAGGTGTCTTTGCAAGTGCTACTGCATTGCCCTCTGTCTTGTCACTGAGACCATATCCGTCGAGGACCATTAAAACTACTGGTTTCTTACTCATAATTTTTCTCCTTTTTATTTATTCCGGCTAAATGCCTCTTAATCATAATTCACTCATTTGAGATTATACTTATATAATGCCAATTTTTCAAGCTGTGATGACACGCTTTATCAATGTTTTTTTACATGTCAATGTCCAGTTCAACCGGGCAGTGATCAGATCCCATGATATCGGTGTGGATCTTCGCATCGACAAGCTTATCCTTCAGGCTCTCAGATGTGAGGAAGTAGTCGATACGCCATCCTGCGTTCTTCTCCCTTGCCTTGAATCTGTATGACCACCATGAATAGATGTTTTCCTGGTCAGGATAGAAATATCTGAACGTATCGATAAATCCATCATCAAGAAGCACCGTCATCTTCTCTCTTTCCTCATCGGTGAATCCCGCATTCTTTCTGTTTGTCTTTGGATTCTTGAGGTCTATCTCCTTGTGAGCCACATTCATATCACCGCACACTATAACCGGCTTATTTTGTTCAAGTTTTTTCAGATATGCTCTGAAATCATCCTCCCACTTCATTCGGTAATCAAGTCTAGCCAGCTCATTCTGTGAATTTGGTGTATATACCGTCACCATATAGAAGTCTTCATATTCCAAAGTTATAACACGTCCCTCATGGTCGTGTTCGTCAATACCTATGCCATTTGCTACACTGATTGGTTCTTCCTTAGTGAAAATAGCCGTTCCAGAGTATCCCTTCTTGTCTGCATAGTTCCAGAACTGATGATACCCAGGCATATCAAGTGCGAGCTGTCCCTCCTGCATCTTGGACTCCTGTATACAGAATATGTCTGCGTCTATATCATTAAAAAAGTCCATGAAGCCTTTGCCTGCGCAGGCCCTTATTCCATTTACGTTCCATGAGATAAGTTTTTTCATATTTCTGAATAATCCTTTCGTTTTTTGAACACGAATTTATCTTAACGGCATGTCATAAATCGTGTTATAAATATCGTTCATTTGTATCACAATCTTATATATCACTGTTATTGCGACACATTTTATTCTAACATAAATCATTCTATACATATACATATATTTTAGACCAGCCCGCATTTGGAAAATGTATGCATCTTATACCAACGCACCTTTGACAAATGTATGTATTTTAGATCATCACATCTTTGACCATGTGTATGATACATTCACACAACACAGACATTTGCACAGTTTCATTGATGATCACTTACCAAAAAAAGATCATCACACGCTATACACATGTGATGATCCCTTATAATCCTGATTATTAACAAGTCATCACATTACGCAATAACCTGTATGGATAATGCCGTCAGATTACTTTCCGGCATTTACAACCTGACCGAAGTCAGCCTTGAGTGAAGCACCGCCGATAAGACCACCGTCGATGTCTGGCTTTGCAAGGAGCTCAGCAGCGTTGCCAGCGTTCATAGAACCGCCGTACTGAATTCTTACTGCCTCAGCTGTATCTGTATCGTAGATCTCAGCGATGAGATCACGGATTCCCTTACATACTTCCTGTGCCTGATCTGATGTAGCTGTCTTACCTGTTCCGATAGCCCAGATTGGCTCGTAAGCGATAACCATTGACTTAACCTGATCTGCTGTTACGCCAGCGAGATCTGACTTGATCTGAAGACGGATCCAGTCCATAGTAACACCGAGCTCTCTCTGCTCAAGTGACTCACCACAGCAAAGAATAGGTGTGATACCAGCCTCAAATGCCTTCTTAACCTTCTTGTTGAGAAGAACATCATCCTCCTTGAAGTAATCACGACGCTCTGAATGTCCGATGATAACGTACTTAACACCAGCATCTACAAGCATTGCTGCTGAGATCTCGCCTGTGTAAGCTCCGCTCTCCTCGAAGTACATGTTCTCTGCACCTACAGCTACGTTTGTTCCCTTTGTTGCCTCAACAACTGGTACGATATCGATAGCTGGTACACAATATACTACATCTACGTCATCATTCTTTACTAAGTCCTTTAACAGGTTAACAAGCTCAACAGCCTCGCTAGGAGTCTTGTTCATCTTCCAGTTACCTGCAATAATCTTCTTTCTTGCCATTGTAATCTACCTCTTATATTTGTATTTTTTGATGAGTACCGGCCTGAACCGGCACCCACCAGTATAATCTTTATATCTCAGTGATATACAAATTACTTGTCGTTAGCTGCTGCTACGCCCGGAAGCTCCTTACCCTCAAGGAACTCAAGTGAAGCTCCACCACCTGTTGAGATGTGGCTCATCTTTGAACCGTAACCAAGCTGGTTAACAGCTGCTGCTGAATCTCCACCACCGATGATAGTTGTAGCGTCTGTATCAGCAAGTGCTGCTGCAACTGCCTTTGTACCAGCTGCAAGTACAGGATTCTCGAATACACCCATAGGTCCATTCCAAACAACTGTCTTAGCTGTCTTAACTGCGTCTGAGTAAAGCTCGATAGTCTTAGGTCCGATATCGCAGCCTTCCTTGTCTGCAGCCATCTTGTCAGCGTCAAATATCTCTGTCTTGATGCTTGGATCGTCGATAGGGTTAGGGAAATCCTCGATCATAACTGTATCAACTGGGAGAAGAAGCTTCTTGCCAAGGCTCTCTGCCTTTGCCATCATCTCCTTGCAGTAATCGATCTTGGAATCGTCTACAAGTGACTTACCGATCTCATATCCCTTAGCCTTAAGGAATGTGTAAGCCATACCACCACCGATGATAAGTGTATCACACTTCTCAAGAAGGTTTGAAATAACGTTCAGCTTGTCAGCGACCTTAGCACCACCGAGGATAGCTACAAATGGTCTAACTGGGTTCTCTACTGCATTGCCAAGGAAGTCGATCTCCTTCTGCATTAAGTATCCAACTACTGCTGTGTCAACAAGTCCAGCAACACCAACGTTTGAGCAGTGAGCTCTGTGAGCTGTTCCGAATGCATCATTTACAAATACATCACAGATGCTTGCAAGATCCTTAGAGAAAGCCTCTCCGTTCTTTGTCTCTTCAGCTCTGAAACGTGTATTCTCAAGAAGGATTACATCTCCGTCCTTCATAGCGTCAACTGCAGCCTTAACTGTGTCGTCAACAACCTCAAGGCTTGGTACAAACTTAACTTCCTGTCCAAGGAGCTCTGTAAGTCTCTTAGCAACTGGTGCTAGAGTCTTGGTCTGCTTGTCCTCCTCAGTCTTAACCTTTCCAAGGTGTGAGCAAAGGATAACCTTTCCACCGTCAGCGATAAGCTTCTTGATTGTTGGAAGAGCTGCAACAAGTCTGTTCTCGTCTGTAATCTCTCCGTTCTTTAATGGTACATTGAAATCGCATCTGCAAAGCACGCGCTTGCCCTTAACATTGATATCATCTACTGATTTCTTGTTTAATGACATTTCTAATTCCTCCTGAATAAAAAATCTACGACCTGCCTCTGCCAGGTCTGATACTCCGCCATACAGGGGCGAACCTGTATAACAGAAAAAACGGAGCCCGGCCCATTAAGACCGGACCCCGTTTAAGGTCTTATAAATACTTATTAGTTAAACAAATTAAGCTAACTCAGCGAAGTACTTGATTGTTCTAACCATCTGGCTTGTGTATGAGTTCTCGTTATCATACCATGAAACAACCTGAACCTCGTATAAGTCATCACCGATAGGAGCTACCATTGTCTGTGTAGCATCGAAAAGTGAACCAAATCTCATTCCAACGATATCTGATGAAACGATCTGCTCCTCGTTGTAACCATATGACTCTGAAGCAGCAGCCTTCATTGCAGCGTTGATTCCTTCCTTAGTAACATCCTTGCCCTTAACTACAGCTGTAAGGATTGTTGTTGATCCTGTAGGAACTGGAACTCTCTGAGCTGAACCAATGAGCTTACCGTTGAGCTCTGGGATAACAAGGCCGATAGCCTTTGCAGCACCTGTTGAGTTAGGAACGATGTTAACAGCAGCAGCACGTGCTCTTCTTAAATCGCCCTTTCTGTGTGGTCCATCAAGTACCATCTGATCGCCTGTGTAAGCGTGGATAGTTGACATGATTCCTGACTGGATTGGAGCATAGTCATTAAGTGCCTTAGCCATAGGAGCTAAACAGTTTGTTGTACATGATGCAGCTGAGATGATCTTGTCATCTGCTGTAAGTGTGTTCTCGTTTACTGAGTAAACGATTGTAGGAAGATCGTTTCCAGCTGGAGCTGAAATAACTACCTTCTTAGCACCTGCATCGATATGAGCCTGTGACTTAGCCTTTGATACATAGAATCCTGTACACTCAAGTACTACGTCTACATCAAGCTCGCCCCATGGAAGGTTCTTAGCGTCTGCCTCAGCATAGATCTTTAATGTCTTGCCACATACTGTGATTGTACCAGCCTCATCATCTGCTGAAACCTGATCAGCGTACTGATACTTGCCCTGTGATGAGTCATACTTTAACAGGTGAGCTAACATTGAAGGCTTTGTAAGATCGTTGATAGCAACAACCTCATATCCCTCTGCGTCAAACATCTGTCTGAATGCAAGACGTCCAATACGTCCAAATCCATTGATCGCTACTTTTACTGCCATTTTCTTATTCCTCCTAAGTTTTGAAATAATAAAAGTATTTATCAATCTGCCACGCAGGAACGTGACAAATAAATCGTGTTAAATACACAAGCTAATCATACATTCTTTAGGTATAAATTTCAAGCCTTAATCTCATTTTTTTGGTTTGTGCTTATCCAAAATACACAAATTCATTTTCACAAATTATACTAATGGTCTATGATTATCGAAAAATATTTTTATTACGGCCAGATAAGAAGATTACTCAACAACTTTGTTTTATATAGTATTTTCCGTACTTTATGTTATAATATGAAGCGCAATGATTATAAACGGAGGTATACAGGAAATGATCATCTGTGATTCACATATACATTCGGAGTTCTCAAGCGACTCTTCCGCCCCACTGGACAGCATAATCCAGAAGGCAATACAACTTGGAATTCCAAAGATCTGTCTGACAGACCACCACGATATAGACTTTCCTATCAATCCTGAGGATGGGTTTGACTTCCAGCTTGATTTCGATTCATATTTTGCTGCGATAGACGAAATACGGCACAGATACGGAGATCGGATTGACGTGAGAAGCGGCGTGGAACTCGGTCTTATGAATACGGTTGCCGGCAAGGCAAGGGACATTGCTGATAAATACAAAAATGAACTGGACTTTATCATAGGATCATCACACCTTGTCAGGGGCCTCGACCCATACTATCCAGCTTACTATGAGGAACGTACAGAGATAGAAGGTATACGTGATTACTTCGAGTCCATTCTTGAGAACGTGACTCTGATAGATGACTTTGACGTATATGGTCATCTTGACTACGTAGTAAGATACTGCCCATCAGGTGAGAAGATCTTTAAGATGGCAGATTATAAGGATGTGCTTGAACAAATTTTCAAGATAATCATTCCAAAAGGAAAAGGTATAGAGATCAACACCGGAAGCCTGTACAAGAATATGAGTTACGCACATCCTCACATGGATATTCTGAAACTCTACAAGGATATGGGTGGTGAGATCATCACAGTGGGATCTGACGCACACAAGCCCGAATATCTGTGCTATGATTTTGAGACATATGCAAGGGATGCTCTCACATCACTCGGCTACAGATACTACTGCACATTCAAGAACAGAAAGCCTGAATTCAATCCGCTGTAAAATAAAAATTTCCAAATTCGAATTTTGAATTATAAAAAAAGTTTGAATCATAAAAAAGATGGAACACATACACCATTCTATGGCTTATATGTTTCATCTTTTTATGCTGTATTTTTAATTCTGACAGTCACCTGACTGCTCTAATTGTTTCATATCTCACTGTGTATTGTTGCCTGTATAGTACGGACTATGTGGTATATCATGAATGTCTGTTTTTCTCATTTTTTTAAGATACTCGCCGCCAGCACCATACAGATCACCATATATCGCATTTGGGCAATAACTAAGGAGCATGTCAAGAACTTCATTTAATCTTTTTTGCGTCATATAGCCTTTCAGAATAATGAGAACTGCATTTTCAGGATTTCCGGTATGCATACAATAGTATTCCAATTTTCCATATCTCATGCTCCTATATGCATATGTTATGAGATATACATCCCATCTGTATGCAAGGTTATATCTTTCTTTCTTTGATGCGATAACCTCATGAGAAACCATAATATATTTATCCTCATAGATAATATCGCCGTACAATTTGTCTGCCATTTCATACACACTGCCACCATGGTTTCTATTCTCTCGGTTGAGCAACTTCTCCGGAGTCCGTATCATCCTAATGCCATCCCATATGCATATAACCGAAATAACAGTCAGAAAGATCAATGGGCCCGTGAAACTGTTCAATTCAAAATCCCCATTATGTAGCATAGAGCATATAGTGATAATCATAAAAATCAAAATCACTGAAAATATACCAAATAATATCCATCCGCGTACCTTGACATCTTTGCGCAAAACATCTCTACCTGTATTATCCATCCGCAATCTCCCTATGTCAGTTGATTCGCCTGCAACCCGCTGTCAGCAGATACTTCCGCCGCCAAGCACATGGTCGCCCTCATAGAATACAACTGCCTGTCCCTTTGTCACAGCTCTGACCGGTTCGTCAAACACCGCCTCAACCAGATCTTCATCTATCTTCCTGATCGTGCACATGCTTCCCTTGTGGTTATATCTTATCTTGGCTTTGACATGCATAGGCTCTGTGAGATCCACTATGGACATGAAGTTCAGTCTGTTGCATGTGAGCCTCTCTGAGAATACATCTCCATTCTCTCCTATCACGACCTGATTTGTCTCAGGTATGATGTCCACCACAAATACCGGATGTCCCATCGCAAGTCCAAGCCCTTTTCTCTGTCCTATGGTGTAGTGTATGATTCCCTTATGTCTTCCGATCACATTGCCATGTATGTCTACAAAATCTCCCGGAACCGCCTTAAGTCCTGCTTCGTTCTCAAGATAACCGGCGTAATCTCCATCTGGCACAAAGCATATATCCTGGCTGTCCGGCTTATGAGCCACCATAAGTCCGTGATCCTCTGCAATTTTTCTGATCTCAGGCTTGCTGTATTCTCCAACCGGCATGAGAGTCCTGGCGAGCTGTTCCTGGGTGAGATTGTAGAGTGCATATGTCTGATCCTTATCTATTCCCCTGGCCTCCTGAAGAGTATATCTGCCATTTGGAAGCTGTATTATCCTTGCATAGTGTCCCGTAGCAATATAATCGCCCCCGATGGCCATGCATCTCGTAAGCAGAGACTCCCATTTTACATATCTGTTGCATGCAATACATGGATTCGGAGTTCTTCCGCATTTGTATTCGTCCACAAAATAGTCTATTACGTACTTCTTGAATTCTTCCTTGAAATTCATAACGTAATACGGAATATCGAGCTGCGATGCCACACGCCTGGCATCATCCACAGCAGAAAGTCCGCAGCATCCGGCATGGGCACTCACCACGTCCCTGTCCTCGCCCTGCCATATCTGCATGGTAACTCCTATTACATTGTAGCCCTGCTCCTTGAGCAAAAGTGCGGCAACCGACGAATCAACTCCGCCCGACATACCTACACATACTGTCTTCTTATCTGTATCAATCAACTTCATTTCCTCTTTATAATAAATAATAACTGTAGTATATTCTTATTTTAATGCTATCTTTTATCCTGGACTATATTCAAGAGCATGTATTTTGCAAATCATTTATTTCTACTGACAAAATCCTGATATGCAGGTGACATCTTTCTGAGATTTTCCACAATCCTCTTGAGATTATCTACCACAGCATCTGCCTCGTCCATGGTATTCTCATATCCAAGTGTAAGTCTAACAGCACCATGTGATATCTCCTTTGGAAGACCAATAGCTGTCAGTACATGTGATGGATCAACAGAACCCGATGTGCACGCAGAGCCTGCAGAAGCGCATATTCCCACCATATCAAGCATTATAAGGATCGTTTCTCCTTCAACGAACTGAAAGCTCACATTCACATTGTTAGGAAGTCGGTCTTTCTCATGTCCATTCAGCCTTGAATACGGTATCTCTGACAGGATTCTATGAATCATCTGATCTCTTATGTCTGTCTCCCGTTTCATTCTATCTTCCATAGATAGAACCGCAAGCTCGGCGGCCTTGCCCATTCCAACGATTCCCGGTACATTCTCTGTTCCAGCGCGACGCCCACGTTCCTGCTGGCCTCCATGTATAAAGCTTCCAAGCTTTATTCCACTCCGTATATACAGAAATCCGATTCCCTTCGGACCATTAAGCTTATGTCCGCTGCTGCTGAGCATATCTATATTCATGGCATTTACATCCAGCGGAATCTGTCCATACGCCTGAACTGCATCCGTGTGAAACAGAATCCCATGTTCATGTGCTATGGCTCCAATCCTGCTGATTGGCTCTATGGTTCCTATCTCATTGTTGGCGGCCATAACAGATATCAATATCGTGTCTGGTCTTATGGCTGCTTCCAGCTTATCCGGATCCACCATTCCTTTTTCGTCCACATCAAGGTATGTCACCGCAAACCCGCGCTTCTCCAGATACTGACATGTGTGAAGAATCGCATGATGTTCTATCCTGGTTGTGATTATATGCTTTCCCTTATCCTGGAAGGCTTCAGCAACGGACTTAAGAGCCCAGTTGTCCGACTCAGAGCCTCCCCCGGTGAAGTAGATCTCCTCAGGCTTCGCCCCAAGGGAATCGGCAATTATATCCCTTGCCACATTTATTACATCCTTATTTCTTGACGCAAATGTATACACGCCTGAGGGATTTCCATATTTTTCTGTAAAGTAAGGAAGCATGGCATCAAGCACTTCAGGTCTCACCGCCGTTGTTGCTGCATGATCCATATATATCATTTTTCCCATGTCCGCTCTCTTTCCATTTCTTTTCTGCCATCTATTTGCGACAAATGCAAAACTGCGTTCATCATATGAAAAACTATACTACTATATAGTATTCTATCACAACACAAATGCCACGCGCTATGTCTATATTATTGCATTTCCTCCGTATATCATTCTCTTATTTTACTCTATCTGTCCTCTTTCCAAAGGTTTTACTATCTTTTTATACACTCTTAGGAGAAGAAATGTTGATATAATTACGCTGAAGATTTCTGCAATAGGGAACGCCGTCCACACGCCATTCACACTGTTCATTGCCTTTGAAAGGAAATACGCTACAGGAAGTATGACAAAGAGCTGTCTCGCCATGGATACTATCATACTGTACACGCCCTTTCCAACGGCCTGAAACATTCCCGAACATGTTACTGAAAATCCCGCAAATATAAACGCTGTGCTCATGATCCTGACAGCAGGGATTCCCATGGACAGCATATCATCAGTCGCATCGAATATCTTGAGTATCTGGCCAGGGAACAGCTGCATGATAACAAGGCAGAACAGCATGATAGAACATCCTACCATAACTCCAAGCTTCATGGTGCGCTTCATTCTGTCCGGTCTCTGTGCTCCATAGTTGTATGAAATTATCGGTATCATTCCGTTGTTCAATCCGAATACCGGCATAAATGCCATACTCTGAACCTTGAAATACGCTCCAAACACTGCAACAGCCAATTTCGAGAACGAGAACAGTATCAGATTCAGGAAATAATTCATCACAGAACCTATTGCCACCATGATAACCGATGGCACGCCAACGCCGAGTATCTTCCCAATTATCTCCCCATGTGGTCTGAATTTTCTCAGAGTTATATGGAGATCCGGATTCTTCTTGATATTAAAGATCATAGCCAGTGTTCCGGCTATGCACTGTCCACATACTGTTGCGATCGCAGCACCCTTAACCCCCATCCTAGGGCACCCAAGAAGTCCAAATATCATGATAGGATCAAGTATAAGATTGATGACCGCACCAAGTATCTGGGTTATCATACTGTACATTGTACGACCTGTGGACTGCAAGAGTCTCTCAAATGTCATCTGAAAAGCTATTCCAAAAGCACAGCAGCAGCACACTTCAAGATATTCTGTTCCATACTGTATAACCTGCGCATCACCTGTCTGACTTTCCATGAACATCCTTGCAAAGAATAATCCTATTATCAGAAATATTACATAGCCTATCGCCTCAAGGAAAATTCCCTGTCTGGCAACCTCATTTGCCCTGTCATATTTTTTCTCTCCAAGTGCTTTGGATATAAATGCATTAAAGCCAACTCCAAGTCCCGAGAAAACTCCTATCATCAGGTTCTGTATCGGGAACGCAGTTGACACAGCTGTAAGACCATCCATACTGAATCTTGACACAAACACACTGTCAACTACATTGTACATAGCCTGAAACAACATGGATATTATCATAGGCAACGACATAGACATAAGAAGCTTTCCCTCGGACATAACACCCATCTTATTCTCTCTGTTCTCTCCAGCAGGTGGTTTTCCACTAGCAGACATTGTTCTATTATAAGATGTTTTCCTGCTATCAGTTGATTTTACATTATCAATAACGCTATCTTTCTCTTTCATATGTACCTCTCTTCTGCATGTCCTACTACTGCGCTTACCATACTTACTGTACCTGTCATGTGTGTATATCCTCATTTGCACTTGCTTTCACATGTACTGTACTTATCTTCACATGAGATTATTCACGCGCACTTATCTTCACATGCATACTCTCTTTATCTACTATACTCAAACTAGTTAATACTACATTATTTTTGTATTATTTACAATACACTTATATTAGATTTCAAATTTCTGATTGTATTGGATTTCTAATTTCTGACTTGTATCAGATTCCCAATTTCTGATTGTAACAGAATTGCAGATTTCTGTTTTTGATTTCTGTTTTGAGTTCTGTTTTTTATTCCTGTTTATTATTTTTTAGAGCACAAAATTGTATCCAAATCCAAAATATAATACAAAAAAATACATACTTACAGGATTTTGTCACATTTTCTATGAAACTGATTAAAAAGAGATAATTTTGTGGCAAAATCTTCCACGTCAAAATCTTCCACGTCAAAAAATCCCCCTCTTGAACATCAAATCCAAGAGGGGGACTTATAATTGATAATCTAGAAATTATCTATATTGCAAATAGCCTGTTAATTACTTATTAGCAAGCTCTGCCTTGATAGCCTCTGTAAGAGCTGGAACAATCTTGTTAAGATCTCCAACTACACCATAGTCAGCTACATCAAAGATAGGAGCATCCTCATCCTTGTTGATAGCAACGATGATGTCTGACTCTTCCATACCAGCTACGTGCTGGATAGCACCTGAAATACCGATTGCGAAGTATACCTGTGGACGTACTGTCTTACCAGTCTGACCAACCTGAAGCTCCTTTGGCTTCCAGCCTGAATCTACAACGGCACGTGAGCATGATACCTGTCCGCCAAGTACCTCTGCAAGATCATCAAGAAGCTTGAAGTTCTCTGCTGAACCAACTCCACGACCACCTGAAACAAGGATCTTAGCATCCATGATATCCTTGATATCTGAAATAGCCTTTGAGATCTCAAGAATCTCAACATACTTGTTGTTAGGTACGAATCCTGGATTGTACTCGATAACCTCTGCCTTCTTACCAGCTACCTTGTCAAGCTTCTGCATAACACCTGGACGAACTGTAGCCATCTGTGGACGGTTGTCAGGACATGCGATTGTAGCGATTGTGTTACCGCCGAATGCAGGACGTGTCATAAGAAGCTGATTGTGCTTCTGCTCCTGATTTGGAAGTGCAACAAGAGGGAAATCACCAATCTCAAGTAATGTACAGTCTGCTGTAAGACCTGTAGCAACTCTTGCTGAAACTGTTGGGCCAAGATCTCTACCGATTGCTGTAGCACCAACTAAAACGATCTCTGGCTTGTACTCATTGATAACTGATGCAAGTGCATGTGCATATGGCTCAGTTCTGTACTCCTTGAGCTCTGGATCGTCAACAACGATAACTCTGTCTGCGCCGTACTCTGCAAGCTCATCTACAAGACCCTTAACGTCTGAACCGATAAGTACTGCAGTTACCTTCTCATCAAGCTTTTCTGCAAGTCTCTTTCCTTCGCCAATAAGCTCGAAAGAAATACCACTTAACTTATTATCTACCTGCTGTGCAAAGACAAATACGCCTTTGTAGTTCTTCATTTCTTCTGCGTTCATTGCGCCCATTTTATTCACCACTTTTCCTTTACTATATTAGATTACATGCTTATCCTTTAACTTGCCAACAATATAGCTAACTGCCTCGTCTGGAGAATCAGGAACAACCTTCTCGCCTGCACCCTTTCTAACCTTATCTGAAGCCTTAGCGATCTTTGTAGGTGAGCCCTTAAGACCGATGTTAGAATCATCAACATCAACAAGGTCTGCTCTGCCAAGTGTTGTGATCTCTGCATTAACTGCATCAAAGATTCCACCTGGAGTCATGTATCTTGGGTCATTTAACTCAGAAAGTGCTGTAACAAGGCAAGGCATCTTAGCCTTTAACATATGATATCCGTCATCATACTGACGCTTAACGATAACTGCGTCTCCGTCAACCTTAATCTCCTGTGCGTATGAAATTACAGGAATTCCAAGATGCTCAGCGATCTGTGGTCCAACCTGAGCTGTATCTCCATCAATAGCCTGACGACCAGTGATGATCAGATCATAATCAAGCTTTCTGAGAGCTCCAGCGATTGTTGTTGATGTAGCCCATGTATCAGCTCCACCAAGTACACGATCTGTTACAAGAACACCCTTGTCAGCTCCCATAGCGATTGCTTCCTGAAGAACATCAGCAGCCTTTGGAAGACCCATTGTAAGAACTGTTACCTCTGCACCATACTGATCCTTTAATCTAAGTGCAGCCTCAAGTCCTGCCTTATCATCAGGGTTCATGATTGTAAGCATTGCTGCTCTGTTTAATGTACCATCTGGGTTGAACTGTACTCCACCCTTTGTATCAGGTACCTGCTTTATACAAACTATAACCTTCACGTTAAGTACCTCCTATATTACTTTAATAAGTTTGCAGAAATAACCATACGCTGAACCTCTGAAGTTCCCTCGTAGATCTCTGTAATCTTAGCATCACGCATCATACGCTCAACATCGTACTCCTTGATGTAGCCGTAACCACCGTGTAACTGAACACACTTTGTAGTAACTTCCATAGCAACCTCAGCTGCATAAAGCTTAGCCATAGCTGCCTCTACTGAGTAAGAAACCTTAGCACCGCTCTGGTACTCATCCTTCTTTCTTGCTGCCTTGTATACGAGAAGCTTAGCTGCCTCGATCTTTGTTGCAAGGTCTGCAAGAACGAACTGTGTATTCTGGAACTGAGCGATTGATCTGCCGAACTGCTTTCTCTCTTTAACATAGTTAACTGTTGTCTCGAGAGCGCCCTCTGCAATACCAAGAGCCTGAGCAGCGATACCGATACGTCCACCATCAAGTGTGTGCATAGCAATATTGAATCCCTTACCCTTCTGTCCAAGAAGAGCGTCCTTTGGAATACGGCAGTCTGTGAAGATAAGCTCGTATGTTGAAGAACCACAGATACCCATCTTGTTCTCCTTTGTACCGAATGTAAATCCAGGTGTACCCTTCTCTACGATGAATGCTGAGATCTCCTTCATCTTTCTGCCACGCTTCTCAACGATACCAGTAACTGCGATAACGATATATACGTCAGCCTCTTTACCATTTGTGATGAAGCACTTTGATCCGTTAAGTACCCACTCGTCTCCGTCAAGTACAGCCTTTGTCTGCTGTCCCTGAGCATCTGTACCAGCACCTGGCTCAGTAAGACCGAAAGCACCAAGCTTTCTGCCTGAAGCAAGATCAGGAACATACTTCTCCTTCTGAGCTGGTGTACCAAATGTTACGATAGGATCAACACAGAGTGATGTGTGTGCTGATACGATAACACCTGTAGTACCACAAACCTTTGAAAGCTCCTCAACGCACATAGCATATGTGAGAATATCACAGCCCTGTCCGCCTAACTCCTTAGAAACAGGAATTCCTAAGAAACCATACTTTGCCATCTTCTCAACAGTCTCTCTAGGAAATCTGTGCTGTTCGTCAATTTCCTGAGCAAGAGGCTTTACTTCATTCTGCGCGAACTCTCTGAATAAATTCTGCGCCATTTCATACTTCTTGTCTAAAGCGAAATCCATTCTAATTATTCCTCCATGAATATATTATATTACTTAGCACTATTACTGAGCATCAACTGGTGTCTTTGTACGATCAGCATTGTATACATAGAATCCTCTGCCGCTCTTAACACCGAGATTGCCTCCACGTACCATCTTACGAAGTAATGGACATGCACGATACTTGCTGTCACCTGTCTCATTGTACAGAACATCCATGATTGCAAGACAGATATCAAGACCTACGAAATCACCTAACTCAAGTGGTCCCATTGGATGGTTAGCACCAAGCTTCATAGCAGCGTCGATACCAGCTATGTCTGATACACCTTCCATCTTGATGAATGCAGCTTCGTTTATCATTGGGATGAGGATTCTGTTTACTACGAAACCAGCAGCCTCGTTAACCTGTACAGGAGTCTTACCGATCTCCTCTGAGATCTTAACGATCTTATCTACAGTCTCGGCTGGTGTATTAACACCTGCGATAACCTCGATGAGCTTCATTCTGTCAGCTGGATTGAAGAAATGCATACCGATCATAGGACGTGTAAGGCCATTTCCAATCTCTGTGATAGAAAGTGATGATGTGTTTGAAGCGAATACACACTCTGGCTTGCAGATCTTGTCAAGCTCAGCAAATGTTGTCTTCTTTACTTCCATGTTCTCGAAAGCAGCCTCAACGATAAGGTCGCAGTCTGCACATAAGTCTTCCTTGAGACCTGGAGTGATGCTGGCAAGAATACCATCAACCTTCTCCTGTGTCATCTTTCCTTTTTCTACGAGTCTTGCATAACCCTTAGCGATCTTGTCCTTACCGCCTTCAGCCCACTCCTGCTTGATGTCGCAGAGAGCAACCTCGTATCCGTCAACCTGAGCAAATGCCTTAGCAATGCCCTGACCCATGGTTCCTGCACCAATTACGCCAACCTTCATTCTTATATCCTCCTAAATCTTTATTTGAGCGAACATGAGAAATTCATGTACGTTTCGTTTAACATGCCCACTCCTCATATATCACACATTTAGGATGGTTTACCTTTATCAGATTCCCCACCCTAAATGTTAATATCAGAACTGTTAATTATTACTTGTTCTGGAAAGGAACAACCTTAAGCTTCTTTTCCTTGTCTTTCTCAAGGAAGTTGCCCATTCCTGCCTTCTGATCCTCTGTCTCGAAACAGTCACCAAAAAGCTTCTCCTCAATAACAATTGCCTGATCCATATCTACCTGTAAGCCATCGTTAATAGCCTTCTTGCAGTTTCTAACTGCAATAGGAGCGTTCGCTGCGATTCCGGCTGCCATCTTCTTAGCTGCTGGAAGGAGCTCCTCAAGTGGATAAACAGCATTGACAAGACCGATTCTGTAAGCCTCGTCAGCCTTGATGTTTCTTGCTGTATAGATAAGCTGCTTAGCCATGCCTGCGCCTACAAGACGCGCAAGTCTCTGTGTTCCACCAAAACCAGGTGTGATACCAAGACCAACTTCCGGCTGACCGAATATTGCATTCTCTGAGCAGATTCTGATATCACAGCTCATTGAGATCTCGCATCCGCCGCCAAGAGCGAATCCATTCACTGCTGCGATGACTGGGATAGGGAATGTCTCGATGGCTCTGAACACATCGTTACCCTTCTTACCGAAGGCCTCTCCCTCTGCCTTTGTGAGTGTTGACATCTCACCTATATCAGCTCCGGCAACAAATGACTTCTCACCGGCACCTGTAAGAATAAGACATCTTGTTGTATCAAGATCAACTGCCTTGAATGTAGCATCAAGCTCCTCAAGAACTGCACTGTTGAGTGCGTTCAGAGCCTTTGGACGGTTGATTGTGATAATTCCTACATATCCATCCTGTTCGTATGTAACAAACTCCATGATGTATCTCCTTTATTATCTAAAATTAGTCCTCGATCTTAACGACTGTTGAGCAACCCATTCCACCACCGATACAGAGAGTAGCAAGACCTGTCTTAGCACCCTTTGCCTGCATCTCATGAAGAAGTGTAACAAGGATACGGCATCCTGATGCTCCAACTGGATGTCCAAGAGCGATAGCACCACCGTTAGGGTTAACCTGCTTGTCAACATCAAATCCAAGATCCTTAGCAACTGCTACTGACTGTGCAGCGAATGCCTCGTTTGCCTCGATAACGTCAAAGTCCTCAATCTTAAGGCCAGTCTTAGCCATAACCTTCTTGGTTGAAGCTACAGGTCCGATACCCATGATTGAAGGATCAACTCCGCCAAGTGCTCCAGCTACCCATGTAGCCATAGGCTTAACGCCAAGCTCCTTAGCCTTCTCCTCGCTCATAACAACGATAGCTGCAGCACCATCATTGATACCTGAAGCGTTACCAGCTGTAACAAATCCGTTAGGATTGATTGTTCTAAGTCTTGAAAGAGTCTCAACTGTAGTACCAGGTCTTGGTCCCTCATCCTTCTTGAACTCAACCATCTCTTTCTTCTTCTTTACCATAACTGGTACGATCTCAGCGTCAAATGCGCCTGACTCCTGAGCTGCAACTGCCTTCTGCTGGCTCTTTGCTGCAAACTCGTCAAGCTCCTCACGTGTAAGGCCCCACTGCTCACAGATATTGTCAGCTGTCTTGATCATGTGATAGTCATTGAAAGCATCCCACAGAGCATCGTTTACCATTGTATCTACGAGTACACCATTGTTCATTCTGTAACCGAAACGGCCCTTCATCATAGCGTAAGGAGCCATAGACATGTTCTCCATACCACCTGCAACTACGATATCAGCATCTCCTGCCTCGATCATCTGTGCAGCCATGTTGACACAGTTAAGACCTGAACCACAGACAACGTTAACTGTAACAGCAGTTGTCTCGATTGGAAGTCCAGCCTTTATTGAAGCCTGACGTGCTACGTTCTGTCCCTGACCAGCCTGGATAACACATCCCATGTATACGTGGTCTACCTGATCTGCAGGAACTCCTGCTCTGTTGAGAGCCTCCTTGATAACGATTGAACCAAGCTCTGCAGCTGGTGTTGTGCTGAGTGATCCACCCATTGTTCCGATAGCTGTACGACATGCGCCTGCTAAAACAATCTTCTTTGCCATTTTCAAATCCTCCATTTTAAAAAATATTCGTGTGACATAAGACTACATATAAAAAAACCTTAAAGGTTCACACAATCTGCCATAATTCTAGCACAAAAGCATGTGCCACGCAACCAAAAATGAAATGCTACGGGAAGTAGCTATTTCCTTTTATTCCTGTTTTTACCATTCTGTTCATTTCTCTGAAAGGATGTTTTTTTGTTATTACGGGAAACTGCATTATTATTTTTGCTGTTTTTGCCATTTCTGGTTGAATTATTTTTATTTTTTTTAGTTTTTCCAGACGAATGTTGACCCTGGTGTTCGTTTTTTCGGTCCACCTTTCTTGGCGCTATCAGACATTTTTTATCAAAACCAATAAGATCCTGTCTGCCAGCCTTTATGAGGGCCTCCTTGACCAGGTCATAATTTTCCGGTTTTCTGTACATCATTAGTGCCTTCTGCATCGCCTTTTCGTGTGGATTATGCGGAACATAAACCGGCTTCATGGTTCTAGGGTCAACACCAGTATAATACATACATGTAGATATCGTAGACGGAGTAGGATAAAAATCCTGCACCTGTTCAGGCATATATCCTATATCTCTGACATATTCTGCCAGCTCCACCGCTTCCTTCAATGTAGATCCTGGATGGGATGACATGAGATACGGAACCACATACTGCTGTTTTCCAGTCTTTGCATTTACCCTTTTATATCTCTCTATGAACTTCTCATACACGCTATTCTGCGGTTTTCCCATCATTCTGAGCACATTATCTGATACATGCTCAGGTGCAACTCTCAGCTGACCGCTTATATGTTTCTCGCAAAGCTCCCTCAAAAATTCATCGCTGCTGTCCGCCATGACATAATCAAATCGTATTCCGGATCTGATAAACACTTTTTTCACTCCGGGTATAGCCTCCAGTTTTCTAAGAAGTTCAACATAGTCCTTATGATCAACCTTCAGATTCTTGCACGGTTCCGGAAACAGGCACTGCTTGTTTGTACACACACCAAATTTGTCTTGCTTTGCACATGATTTATGTCTGAAATTCGCAGTCGGACCACCTACATCATGTATATATCCCTTAAAATCAGGATCGTGAGTCATACGCTCAGCTTCCTTTACCAGTGATTCGTGGCTTCTTGTCTGTATGATTCTTCCCTGATGAAACGTCAATGCACAGAAGCTGCAGCCACCAAAACATCCGCGATTACTTGTAAGGCTGAATTTTATCTCTGATATAGCAGGGATCCCCCCCGCCGCTTCGTATACAGGGTGATAGTTGTTCATGTATGGCAGGTCATACACATCGTCCATCTCCATCTGTGTGAGCGGGTAAGCTGGTGGATTCTGCACCACATATCCCCTATTGCCATAACTCTCAACCAAAGTCTTTGCCGAATATGGATCTGTATTTATATACTGTGTATAAAAGCTTCTGGCATATTCCAGCCTGTCCTTTGAAAGGCTGTCATAATCTGGCAATACAATGGAATCCTCAGGCACACCGGAGATATCCTTTGTCCTGTAGCAGGTTCCCCTGACATATGTGATATCCTTCACATCTATTCCACTTTCAAGCGCCTCCGCTATCTCCAGCATACTGTGTTCGCCCATCCCGTATGAAAGTATATCAGCAGACGAATCAACTAAGATAGAATGTTTAAGTTTGTCAGACCAGTAATCATAGTGAGCCATACGTCTGAGACTGGCCTCTATGCCGCCTATTATGATTGGCACATCCTTATACGTTCTCCTTATCAGATTGCAGTAAACCGTAGTGGCATAATCAGGTCTGAGGCCCATCTGCCCCCCTGGGGAGTACGCATCTTTCTGTCTTCTCTTCTTGGATACAGAATAATGGTTCACCATGGAATCCATATTGCCCCCACACACCAAAAAGCCCAGTCTTGGTCTGCCAAAAACATCAATGCTCTTGTCATTCTTCCAATCAGGCTGGGCAATCATACATACCTTATATCCATATCTTTCAAGCAATCTGCTTATAATAGCAGGACCAAATGAGGGATGGTCAACATAGGCATCACCAATGACAAACACAAAGTCAGCCTGAGTCCATCCTCTCTTTTCCATGTCCTCCATACAGATTGGCAAATAATCTCTATCCATATATTTAGTCTTCCTTTTTCTCACCGAGATTGACCGACATTCCAGCACCAAGGGCAACTGCCTCCAATGCCTTATCCGACACATACGCTTCTATCCCTGTCTTCTCCTTTATCAGCTTATCCATTCCATATATCAGGCTTCCTCCTCCAGTGAGTACAATTCCCGACACAGCAATATCCGATACAAGCTCAGGTGGTGCAGTCTCAAGCACATTGTGTATAGCTCCCATTATATGATTAGTTGTCTCCTCAAATGCGGTCACAGTCTCATTTGCCGTTATCGTCACCGCCTTAGGAAGCCCCTTGATCAGATCTCTTCCCTTTATGACATATTCCACATCATGATCCCTTGGCACAACTGAACCTATCGCGATTTTGGCGTTCTCCGCCGTCTGTTCTCCGATCAACAGATTATATCTTCTTCTGGCATACTTCACCAGAGCACTGTTGTAATCATCCCCCGCATACTTTATGGAACTGCTCTCAACGGCTCCCCCAAGAGATATTACAGCGATGTCAGTAGTTCCACCGCCTATGTCAACTACCATATTACCCTTGGCCTCATATATATCCACATTAGCTCCTACAGCCGCCGCAAGCGGCTCTTCCATAACATAAACCATCTTAGCACCGGTCTTGTATACAGCCTCCTCTACAGCTCGTCTCTGTACCTCTGTAACACCACTTGGAACACAAACGCATATTCTCGGTCTTCCTACTCCAGACCTCTTCTCCATGGCACTTCTGATAAATGCCTTGAGCATGATCTCCGCTATTGTGTAATCAGATATGACTCCTTTATTGAGAGGTCTGACAACCTCTATATTCTCCGGAGTCTTTCCTATCATCTTCTTGGCCTTTGTACCAATGGCTATAACCTTCTTACTGGATACCTCATATGCAACAACAGATGGCTGGTCAACAACAACCCCTTTGCCTCTGACGCTTATCAATACATTCGATGTTCCCAGATCTACTCCTATATCAGTTGAAAGCATATAAATTCTCCTTACATCTTTTAATCGTATAAATCAGCACAAAAATACCAGTGCCATAACACAGATATTATAAGCACTGGTATTCTTTTTTTCAACACAATTCTACTATTGTCCAACTATGCCGATATTTATTTTATTTCTTTCTTAAGTACCTTCTTATCAATCGGGTCTCTCGTCTCTGCAGCCTTCATGGCCTCATCCATTGCTCCGAGAAGTCTGTCAATATTACCCGACTCCATTCCAAGAAGTGCATTCTTGATAGCCGCATCTGCTCCGCTCTCAAGCTTAAAGCCCTTCTCCTCTATGTAACACTCAGCTACATTGACCATACCATTCTCATTGATCTGATCGAAGTATACTCTGTTATTAAATGCTCTGGCCTGCGACATGTTTGCAGCAAGCATATTACTGAGAGCCGTCTTTTCTCCTGTAAGAATGATCTTGATGTCATTCTTCTCAGGTGAACACATATCTACCATTTCCTTAAATCTCTCAGATGTGATAAGTCCTGCACTTTCTATGATCAGACATCCACCCTTGAGCTTCGATACTGCACCAGCAAGCTTGCCACTGTTGATAACCTTAGCCTTAACCTTAGCCTTGGCCTCTGACTTACAGATTCCCATATCATAGTAGAACTTTGCAAAATCTTCACCGACCATGCTGAGTCCAAAGCCATGCTGTCCTAAGATAACAAGGTTCTTTGATCTCTTAGGATCAACCTTCAGAGTCTGAAGGACATTGACGATCTGGGCACCTGCAGGCTCCACCCCAAGATACTTATACAGATACTTGGCCTCATCAGGAAGGGACTTACGTCTTGCGGCAACAGCCTCGCTGATAGAAGCAGCCATAGTTGCTTCCTCATCCTGAGTTATTACCTGTGCAGCCTCCTCTATCTTACCAGCCTTAAGCAGTTCCTCCTGCTTTCTGTATTCTTCTTCACGCTTGATTGCTTTCTCAAGAACCTTAGCTGCTGCTGTAGCTTTGCTTCTTATATCAGCAAGCTTTTTTGTCACCTCAGCTTCAGCCCTATCTATAGCCGAAAGATCTTTCTTCTTCTTCTCCTCAGCCTCTTCCTTTGCCTGCTTTGCAGCCTCTTTTCTTGCTACTATGCGCTCTGCATGCTCTGTCTTAAGCTGTTCGATTCTGCCTGTAAGCTCCTCTGACTTCTTCTTGGCATCGTCAAGGAGTTTCTTGGCATCTGCCTCTGCCTTGGCCTTCATATCTGCAGCAGTCTGTTCTGCTTTCATAGCCGCCGTTTGAACCTTCTCAAGTTCGCCCGCCTCCGCTGTGGCATATTTCTCTTCCTCTGCAGCCAGGAACGCCTCATGCTTTGCCTCGCGCAACTTTCCATCAGCCGTTATCTTATCGGACTTCTCCTTAGCCTGGCTTTCTGCGTTCTGTATCTCTACTTCCTCTGCAATCTTGGCCTCTTCAATGATCTGCTCCGCCTCTTCTGCAGCAGCCTCGGCTTTGGACAAAAGATCCTCCGCCTCTACAAGAGACTTCTTGGCTGCATCAAGCGCTTCCCTAGCCTCTGCCTTTGCATTCTTGAACGACTCATTCTCCTTCTTTGCAGCAGCTACATCATCATTGATCTTCTTATTATCTTCCTCTGCCTTCTTGATATCATCAGCAGCCTTCTTGATAAATGCCTCACTGTCTGATATTTTCTTCTGCACATCAGCCTTCGCCTGCTTAGCCTTCTCGAGGACCTTCTTAGCCTCTTCTTCTGCCTTCTCAGCCTTCTTCAGCTCTTCCTTCTGTATGGCAAGCTTTGTATTTGCATCATTCCTGCTGTTCTTTGCATTCTTAACTGTCTTATCAGAATCAGCAAGCTTCTTTGTAAGTTCATCAAGAGCTTTCTGTGACTGAGCCTCCATCTCTGAAGTATTCTTCAGATTAGCATCAGCCTCCTCCTCAGCCTTCTTGGATTCCGTAAATATCGTTCCCGCCTTCGCCTTATCATTCTCAGCACTCTTGACTATCTTCGCAGCCTTCGCCTCTTCATCAGCTCGCTTCTTCTTTGCAGCTTCTATAGACTTCTTCTTGTCAGCCTCTATGTCTGCCAGCTTCTTCTTATCTTCATCAGCAGCCTTTTTAAACTCAGCTACACCCTTATCTACATTGGCCTTTCTGGTATCTGCAAGCGCCTTGATTGCTTTATCTGCAACTGACTGGGCTTCTTTGATCATATTGCTCTTGTATGATTCAGGATCACTGTTCTTGAGAAGCTTATCCGAATCAGTCTCGGCCTTGCTGTTGACATCCTCAATTTCTTTTTTGAGCTTTGTTACTGTATCGTCAAGTTCCTTCTCCTCGCGCTCAAGAAGCTCTGCATCATTCTTCTTCTTTGCCTCAGCCTCCTGTGTCATCTTAGCATCGTAGCTCGCCTTCTTGCTCTTGAATTCCTCTAGCTGCTTCTCGAGCTCCTTCTCTGTGTTCTCGCACTCCTCTATTGTCTTCTTAGAAGTTTCTGCGTGCCTCTTGGCTTCCTCTGCATTCTTTATAGCATCATCAATAGCCTGTTGTTTCTTAGCTTCTGCTTCTGCCTTAGCCTTCTCTTCTGCAGCCTTCTTTCTTGCAGCCTCAGCCTCCTTACGCTTCTTCTCCTCCTCAGCTTTTCTTCTGGCTTCTTCCTCAGCCTTCTTCTTAGCCTCTTCCTCAGCTTTCTTCTTAGCCTCTTCCTCAGCCTTCTTCTTAGCTTCTTCTGCAGCCTTTCTCTTCTCGATCTCCTCCGGACTTTCCTCATCTATATTGGATAGATTCTCAATGCCAGCTCCAAGGAAATCGTCATCATCACCATCATCATCAAAATCGTACAGTGACTCAGCTGCGCCATCTTTTTTATTCCTGTCTGGAAGTATACTGAACAAATCACCATTCTGGTCACTTCCCCCCTTTGGTGACTTAACCTTGTTGACCTTGGCATTCTTATCTGCCACCCACTCAAGTGTATCTTCCTCTGTATTATCAGTATCCTCGTCAGAGATTATTATATTCTCTCCGCCCTTAGACTTAATCGTACCATTATTGCCACCAAGATTAAGACCGCCACCAAGACCGCCTTCAGTCTTAGGTGTACTTCCAAGACCGCCGCCGAGACCATTTGATCCAAGGCCGCCGCCAAGGCCGACACCGCCAAGGCCGCCAAGGCCTTCTTCCTTCTTGGATGTGCCGCCAAGACCGCCGCCTAAACTACCAAGGCCGCCACCCTGCATATCGTCAGCGATTCCTCCAAGATTGAGACTGAGCTTTGGTGCTGGTTCCTCTGTCTTCTTTTCCTCTTTTTTATCTTCCGGCTTCAGTCCAGCTCCCTCTGTCTGGTCCTCATCCTTGTTTTCATCCTCAGTTGAAGTATCAGGTTCATCCTCATGAACGATACCGAGAGCTTCCTCCCTTTTACGGCGTTTTTTCGCCTCTATACGTTCTAACTCCTCCTTGGACAAAGTTTTGTGTTGGCTTTTAGTCGTTTCTGCGTCCTTTTTCTTGTTGCCATTCTTAAGAAGCTCTTCTTCTTCCTGCCTCTTTTTCTTGGCAGCCTCAGCAGCCCTCTCTTTTTCAAGCTGGGCCTTGATCGCAGCTATCATTGCTTCTGTCTGATCTACAGCCAATTCCCTCGCCTCCTTCCGTATGTTCCACGCTTAACAAGCGTAAATAAAAAGCAATACATTATATATATTTATGCTACTTTATTTCATATTTGATCAGCCTTTTAACTTAAAAGACTTTTTATTATGATCCTGTACCTCTTCAGCACTTCCGGATGCTGTTTTCCCATCTGATACAGATGGTTTTAGATTTTCATCTGTATCAACTATGTCGTCATCACTGAAATCCAGAATAGAATTAAACTCCGTATTGAACTTTATCCCCAATCTTGCCAGAAGACGATCAGTCTCACTTATGAGAGCCTCCTCTTTTCTGAGGTTCTCCGTAATCTTCACCTCTTCCTTCTCTATCTCTTTGGCTTTGTCACTGCCTCTAAGATCATACATAACCGCACCATCTGTATTATAGTCAGGGAAAAGACTGCTCTTAAATACAGGGAAGTCATGTTTCCTCTGATTCCCAGTGACCTGTTCCGACTCTGTGGTCTCAGTCTCCTGAGTAACAGTATCCGGCTCTTCAGCTTCCGGTTCCTGGGTCAAAGCTTCAGAATCTTCATCATCCGAGTCCTGAATCGTTGCTCCAGACTCTTCACCATCCGGATCCTGATCATCGATATCAGGTTCTTCCCCATCCAGTTCCCGGATTGATATATCCTTTTCTTTATCATCCTGTTCCTGGATCGCCGGCTCAGGCTCAGCTTCAGTCACATCAACCTCCACCTCAAACTCCTGATTCTCATCGACCTCTACAGTAAACTCGTCAAGAGCCTCAAACGCTTTATCGAAATCAAATGTCTCCTCGGCAACGATCTCCGGCTCTGCCGTCTCCTCAACGACATCCTCTTCCACAATAATAGTATCCTCTGAATCAGCATCCGGTTCAATGTCCGTCTCCAGTTCTTCGGTCTCGACCTCCGGCTCAGCTTCCGTCTCCGGTTCCTCAACTTCAGCCTCCGTCTCCGGTTCCTCAGCTTCAGCCTCTGGTTCAATGTCTGCCTCCGGCTCTTCGGCCTCAACCTCCGGTTCCACATCTATCTCCGGCTCTTCGGCTATCATGACAGATTCATCATCCCTGGCCGTCTCCTCGAAACCATCAGACTCAAATTCTGGATCAAACATCTCTTCCTCGACTGGTTCGGACTTTTCTGCCGGCACATCTGGTTCATCATCTACAATGTCATCCATATCAACATCAACCATAACAACTTCTTCCGGCTCTTCCTCTATGACATAATTATTTTCTTCTATATCAACATCTTCATGTTGTTCCTGATCAGCCTGCTCCTGCTCACTATTGTAAACCGCTGTCTCCTCAGGCGAAAGCTCGCCGCTTATCTCAACCATATCTGCATCGCCGTCAGTTCCATGCGTCTCGTTATCATTATCGGCACCATCAATATTTTGAGCTACAACCTCCGCAAGAAGCTGTGCCTTATCAAGGTGCTCGTTCTGTATATCTGCCATCTCCTGATCGACGAGTTCCTCTTCCTTTTTGGACATGATACCCCAGAATCCCCGGTTTTTCTTTTTGGGCTCAGCTTCACTGTTCTCTTCTTTTTTCAGCTCCTTCTGCTCCCTTTTCTGCTCCTTCTTGTCCTTTGACCTGATCCACATCTGCTTAAACTTCATGGAACTTGTCACAGGAGCATCATCCTCAACCATGATCATAATCTTGGCATCCTTTGGATGTATGCGGAGCTCATCGTCCTCAAGTATCCTGTTCTCCGTCTCCCTTATAATCTCCTGCTCAGGATCTGTATCCTCGGCTTCATCAGGGAAACAATATATCTCTTTTTCCAGATCCACGCTGCCATCCATAAGCTTGTCCAGCATGTACAATCTGGAAGAATTCCTGTAATGAGCCCTGAACTCTACACAGGCATTGTTATACTTATCCTTATTACGTATATATGCATGGAGAAGAAGCATCTCATAATCCCACTCTTCACTGGTCTCCATGTCGTTTGCCGATACCAGAATGCTGTACAACTCGCTCACAGGTCTGCGCCTGGCTTTTGCTATCATATATTCTACTCTGTATGTACCAGCATCCTTGCCGTTCTGATTAAACTTGTATATCTCAAAATATCTTTCAGCGAGCTTCCAGTAACCCATGGACAAATACAGTTTTATGATCGAATAAATAATCTTATTGCCCACCGGAGCCATGGAATGTGCTCTCACCAGCGCTTCTCTGGCCTCGCGATACCTCTTGTTCTCATAATACACCTCTCCACAGATCCTGATAAACTGCGGACTAAGGGATTTCGACAAATCCTGATGTTCTAGTATATCGAGAGCGAGACTGTAATCACCATTATCTGCAAGCTCTTTTATCTTATTAACACTTGACATACTAATCCCAGTACTCATAACCAGCCTCCCACATTAATCGTCGTATTATTTTATCATAAACGGCTATTCTTTACAACCTTTTGATTGGTGAACACAATGACTAAGCCCGCTACAATACCAGCCACAAATCCAACCATATGTGCTATATTATCTATTCCTTCTGACAGATAACCATTGCCTATGGTCAGAACAGCCAGCAAGAGCATATTCATCAGAGACAGATCTCTGACTCTCCCCTTATTTCTTACCGCTATAACCATCAACACTCCCAGAAGCCCAAATATCGCTCCGGACGCTCCGGCTGCATAATCGTATGAATGATTGTAATAACAGCTTATATACGATGCACAAGACGCAGTAAGCCCCGCGGCAATATAAACTATCACATAATTCAATCTTCCCACGATATCCTCTACACGTGCTCCAAGCGCTACAAGTATCACCATATTACCAAACAGATGTGCAATACCAAAATGGGTGAACATAGAAGTAAACAGACGATAGAATTGTCCTGACTCAGATATTGCCTTTACATTGACAGCAAGACTATATTCTACCGCCTTATAACCAGCCGTACTGTCGATGTAAATCCCCACAAGAAAAACCAGCACATTTATAGCAACCAGCACTGGAGTCACGACCCCGAACATCCTTCTGAGATTATGCCTGGAACGCTCATTGCCCTCCACCGTTTTTTTGTCTATAACATCATACAATCCATCAAAATCGGCAGGTTGATTCTCAAATATATATAGTTTGCCATAATCTTCAGAGAAAAGCCATACATTCTCAACTTCATCAACTATTTCTCTGGTCGCCTCATCGAACATACCATCAGGTGTCATGAGTATATTCAAAAGTTGTACTTTTTTACAGGAGCTGAGACTCACATCAACAGACACCTTACTGTTGAAATTCCTGAGTGTCTCCGCATCAAGGTTGCGGTTACTCCCTATAACAACAACGTATACGGTATCGCCATCTGCTCTACCGTATACGTTGTTACTGTCTGGATTTAATCTTTTATACCCCTTTTTTTCCAGGTTATTTATGATCTGAATCATATATTGCTGCATATCAATAATCCATCCCTATAATTATTCTAGTATTATGATAATGCCAGCCAGCACAATCCAATTCCAACAAACCTACAGACCAAGGAAAAGATTCTCCACCTTCTCTATAACTGAATCCTTCATGGATCCTCTTGTCTTTTCGTAGTGAAGTCCTGACTCCATTATCTCGAGCAGCTGCATTCTCATGCCAGCATCTATATCCTTAATATACTTCATAAGTACATCCTTGATCTCGATTACATACTCCTTGGACTTCATCTCTTCAAGCATAGGCTCATAGTCAAATGTAAATGAGTTCTTCATGTCGTCCTGCCTTCTTCCGCAGATGACGCATTCCTCTGCGCCCCCCTCGTTAACATGTCCGCAATTACATGTCCACACAAGTCCATCAGACTTGTAATTGGCAACAGCATCTATTCCCTTCTTGGCCTTGAGAGCCTTGAACTTGCTCTCTGACATCTCGATTCCTATGGAGTCTGCATCTATCTCATATACTCCATTAGGCTTTACATACTTTTTAATATATACCTTGGCAGATGATATCATCTTGATATATCTGTCAGGCAGCTTACACTCAACATAGTCCGACTTAAGGAGTTTAAGATTCGTCTTATCAAATGTGAAGTCAACATCAGGAAGAGTTATATTATCCCCATAGATATTGGTAAACTGTACATCTGCCTTGAGTGCGATGATATCATCATTGTTGTAATTATTGAACCACGCTGATATCTTTGTCCCCTTACCTTCTGATGCAAGAATGACCTTGGACGCTCTTGGAACGAGCAGATCGTAATAGTTTCTGACATAGATCTCATTCCTTGTAAAATTGCTCTTGTCAAACTCAGACTTGTACTGAGGTGTGATGTTGACAAGTGTGCCACTTGCAACAACCGCCGTAACGTTGTTGGTATACACCTCTACGCCTGTTCTGAAACCTACAACAGCATTGAAATTGGTCTCCTTTACCATATCTTTGAAATTCTTGATGGTCTCATTGAGAATCTCATCAATCTTCTCCTGATACACATCTCTTCTGTCAGTAGCGATATCCGCTATAGATGTACCAAGATCCTTTAAAAAATTGGAATTAAGTATCGTCTGGGTGAACTTATAAGTTCCATAATCTGTGATATCATACCCTTCAAAACTTGTTCCCGATGTAATTAATACTTCCTTCATGTTGTGCACCTCCCAAATATAACAAAATTGTATCACAATATTTTCCAATAAACAAATGGTTTTTGTCTATTATCCATCAAAAGGAGGTGTATTTTTGTGAATTTTATCACAAATTTAATTGTCTATTATGCCGGATTGTCATTTTTATATGTGACAAATGTGAAATTAACCTCTGAAGTATCTTCTCCCGGACGCACTTCAACCACATGCCATCCCTCTGCTTTGTCAAGATCAGTTATATAGGCATCCGCCTCGAAACTTCTGTCAATTTTGGTTATCACCGCCGTGTCACAATATGGTATAAGTGCATCATATACCGTCTGTCCGCCTATGACAAAGATGTCATCTGTGTCATATCTGCCAAGTTCCATCCACAATTCATCCATGGAATGGACCACTATTGCACCTTCAACCAGATATTCGGGATTTCTGCTGAGAATAATGTTGGTTCTGCCCTTAAGCGGCCTGCCTCCCGGAAACTCCTCCAGAGTCTTTCTGCCAAGTACTACCACATGTCCCATGGTCGTCTGCCTGAAACTCTTCTGATCTTCCGATATTCTTATCAGAAGTCTACCCTTATTGCCTATTGCCCAATTGTTATCTACCGCTGCTATAAATTTCATTACTCCTCCATCCCCGTATCATATCGCGATCGGAATATTCTTTATCTGCGGACCTGTAACATAGTCCTCTATAGTGAAGTCATCCACCGTAAATTCATAGAAATCTTTGACATCTGGATTCATCGTGAATTTAGGAGCCGGATATGTAGGTCTGGATATAAGCTCCTTCACAAGCGGAATATGTCTGTCATAGATATGCGCATCAGCGATCACATGAACAAACTCTCCCGGTTTAAACCCTGTCACCTGTGCAAGCATATACACCAATACAGCGTACTGGACCACATTCCAGTTATTGGCAGCAAGCACATCCTGTGACCTCTGATTAAGTATGGCATTGAGTCTGTCACCTGTCACATTAAATGTCATGCTATACGCACACGGATACAGATTCATCTCACTGAGATCCTGATGTACATATATATTAGTGAGCATTCTTCTGCTGTAAGGATTATTCTTCAGATCATATATAAGCCGATCTACCTGATCCATCATCCCTTCTTTATACTTATGTTTTACTCCGAGCTGATATCCATAAGCTTTGCCTATAGAGCCGTCCTCGTCCGCCCAGCTGTCCCATATGTGGCTCTTAAGATCGTGCACGTTATTTGACTTCTTCTGCCATATCCACAAAAGCTCATCTATTGCCGATTTTATATAGGTCTTTCTCAAAGTGATGGCCGGAAACTCCTTAGAGAGATCATACCTGTTCACAACTCCAAACTTCTTGATGGTATATGCATATGAACCATCCTCCCATTTCGGCCTGACCTTCTCCCCCTCAGTGCTGTATCCATTCTCAATGATATCCCTGCACATATTTATAAACAAATCATCTGCTAAACTCATATTAGTCCTCCATAATCTTTTTCACCCATACAGACGCCTGACTCTGTATATAGATGATTTTTATTATAGCATAGTTTTACGGGTTTTGTGGTTAAATGTTACATCAAACCATACTATCTGTTACATCTATGGTTACTGAAATACTTTTTCATGTACAATGCATACATAAACAAAAAGGAGGTGAATCACAACGGAGCAGAAAACGACAAATCCATTACCTGCACTTCTCAAATACTTCAGAAGGAAGGCAGGTCTTACACAGAGCCAGGTTGCTGCCGCACTATCTCTATCGCGTTCAGGTTACGCCAACTACGAGGAAGGACGTAATCTTCCAAATATCGAACAGACAATACAACTGTCCGAGCTTCTAAACCACGATCTGCTATACGCATATACACTGTCTTCCAGATATATGAAAGAAAAAAGTGGAAGACCTGGTTCTACAAAGGCACTGACCCAGGTCCCGGCGCTCGTCATGGAATCTAACACATATCTGAACGCCATAGAAACCAACCAGAACATGGCAGCACTCATAAACAACTATCAGTCATTAAATTCTAACGACAGACAGCTCGTAGATCAGTTCGTAGCAGATCTGTCTCTCAAAGCATCACAATGTTCAGGAGATCATCCAGAAGAAATCCAATAATCCAAAGATAAATCAAAAGGAGAAATAGAAATGTCTAAATCAAAGAAAACTACAAAATCAAAAGTAATCAAAAATCTATCTGTTCCCGCTGATCCTGTGAATGAATTCAGCAGTTCAAACACATCTGCAATAATAGGCTGCGCCTTCAAGTCATTGCGCAGGTGTCACGGACTTACACAGTTGGAAATCTCTCAGATATTGGGTATATCCGCTTCTGCATATTCTCACTATGAATGCGGAGACAGAATACCAGATCTCATAAATCTTATGAAGATATCCAATCTGTACAGTATAAATATAACCTATCTTATGTTATTGTCATGCATTGACGCTGCCCGCAGAAACAGTTACCAAATAAGTGATGTCTTCAGGGCTTACAGTCACGGACACGCCTTGCCGGAGGACGAGGCGTGCATTATTGCAAGCTGCAACCGTCTGACTCCTGACAACAGAGAAAATCTTAAGTTATTTCTCCGCGCTGCGATCAGTAATTCATAGATCAGCTATGATCTTATTAAGTCTGTTGATGACCATTTTCTTGTCAGCACTCCACTTCGGAGCAACAAGAAGGTTTTTCGGTCCATCGCCGGTAAATCTGTGTACAACCATTCCAGGTGGTATCTCTTTCAGACAATCGCACAGAATATCCGCATATTCATCAAATGAAAGTGCATGAAGCCCGCCACTCTCATACATCCGTTCGAGAACCGTACCTCTGAGCACATGCAGAAGCTGAAGCTTGATACCATCAGCTCCACTTCGAACTATATATCTGACCGTTTCAAGCATATCTTCTTTACTTTCACCAGGAAGTCCAATTATCATATGCACAATTATATGGACTCCCAATTCTCTGAGTTTTGCCATAGTCTCATCATATATGCATGTATCATAACATCTATTGATAAGTCTTGCGGTTCTTTCATTCGAGGTCTGAAGTCCAAGTTCTATCCATACCGGCTTCACAGCATTCACATCTCTTATCGTGTCGATGACCTCCGGACCAAAGCAATCCGGTCTGGAGGCTATCGATACAGCTGCTATATCATCTCTTTTTGCAGCTGTCAGAAATTTTTCACGCAGTGTCTGGATATCACCATATGTATTCGTGTGCGACTGAAAATACGCGATGTATCTTTTGCACCTGCATTTGTCTGATATTCTCTTCTTCGCAAGTTCTATCTGTTCATCTATGCTCAGGTCTGCATTTTCTGAAAAATCTCCAGAGCCACTGGCACTGCAAAAAATACATCCACCTGTCCCAGCCTTACCATCACGGTTGGGACAGGTGGTTCCTGCATTCAACGATATCTTATATAGCTTCTCTCCAAATGTATTTTTTATATACGCATTGGTTGTATATATGTTCATATACCCTTACCTTCTATATCTGATGTGTTGCCTTGACGAGAGCCGGTACGATCTGCTTCTTTCTGGATACAATTCCAGAAAGATATGCATAGCTGTTCTCCAGCTGTACGTCAAACGCTTTGCTGCACAACTCCTGCGCATTATCTCCCACACATATAACGCCAGATCCCTCCTGCAATATATTGGTCATGGCAAACAATACAACATCACATCCAGGCTCCCTATATCCACTAAGATAATCACTCATACCTGCACGTATTCTCTCTATCTCCTTCTCATTCACAGAGTTGATCTGTCCAACTGCAACTACCATATCACCAATATCGAATTTTTTAAAATCCTGATGAAGTATCTCGTCCATGGTCTTATCCTTGAGATTGCTTCCCGCATCGAACATCTCCATGGCAAATTCATATATATCTATCTCTGCAAGCCTTGCAAGTTCCTTGGCAGCAGCCTCATCTATAAATGTACATGTTGGAGACTTGAAGGCCAGCGTATCAGACAATATTGCCGCGCAGAGAAGGCCAGCTATCGGCTTATCTATCTTCACATTCTGCTCTTTGTACATCTGATATATGATCGTCGCAGTACAGCCAAGAGGCTGATTCCTGAAATATACCGGATTCATAGTTTCTATATTTGCTATTCTATGGTGGTCTATTATCTCCAGTATCTCAGCATTCTCTACACCATCAACAGACTGAGTCCTCTCATTGTGATCCACAAGTATGAGCTGCTTCTTCCTCGCATTGATGTAGTTACGCCTCGATACAAGTCCCTTATAATTGCCATAGCCATCCGTCACAGGGAAATATCTCACCCTGGTCTTTGCCATGGTGGTCTTAAGAGTATCTATATCATCATCTTCATAAAAAGTCATGATACGGTCTCTTATCATAAAGAATCCAATAGGCATGCTCTGTCCGATAAGTCTGGCAACAGCATAAGTATCCGTAGGCGTTACGACAACCGCGCACCCTTTATTCTTCGCAAATTCCAGGACAACATCAGATATACTGTTCACGAGACAGACTATGAGCATGCTTGCTCCACAGTTTATGGCTGCAAGCTGGGCTTCAACCCTGTCACTAACTATGACTATGTCATTTTCCTTTACATGCCTCTCAAGAATATCGACCTGAGCTGCCCCTACGATCACTCTTCCATCTTTTACATATTCTTCGGCGTCGCCATACACCAGCTCGCCATTTATAGTATCTATTATGTGTGAGAACCTTGTGCCGGCTATGAATAGGGAATTATCATCCTTCTCAAGCATATATGCCTCTGCAATATCTCCGACAGTTATAATTCCTTTTATCTTGCCGTTATTGACAACCGGAAGTGTCGTTGCATCGTTATCCTGCATTATCTCGAACGCCCTCTTCATGGTGATATTTCCCGACACACCATCAACTATTCTGTATGCTATATCCTTCACTTGAACATTGACATTGCTCACAAGTGCGGGTGCCTTCACACCGAAATAATCAAGGACAAACTGCGTCTCTTTATTTATATTTCCTGCTCTCTTTGGAATGTATTTGTTCTCATGCTGATTTTTCAGATTGGCGTACGCAATCGCTGAACATATGGAATCCGTATCAGGGTTCTTGTGTCCTATGACAAACACCTCATCTGTAGGAACATTATGCATATTTCACCTCTTATTTCTATTTATATAATAATGTTTATATTTTCTGTGTAATAAATGAGATATATTTATAGTCTCCCATCTGATAACAAGAATAAATTGAATGAGGCAAAATGACAACCCCTTTTAACGTTGTATATCATTTTGCCCCATTTTATCTATTTAACCAGACCTTATATCTCACTTATATCCACGAGTGAAAGCTTTGTGGTATCTGCAGTCTCAAGACTTGTAAGCAGCGCGTCAGCTGTATCAAGACTTGTAAGACATGTAACGCCCGTCTCTACCGCATGACGTCTGATGATAAATCCATCCTTGCTTCGCTCAACGCCCTGTGATGGAGTATCAATTATCAGATCGATCTCATGGCTCAGTATCAGGTCAAGCAGATTCGGTGACGGCTCCTCAACCTTGTTGATAAGCTTTGCAGGAACACCATTCTCATTGAGAACTCTGCATGTACTTCTTGTTGAGTATATCTCGTATCCAAGTGCAGCAAATCTCTTGCCGATACTAATTGCATCCATCTTATCTGAATCCTTGACTGTGAGGATCATCTTCTTGGTCTTCGGAAGATTGATTCCAGCTCCAAGGAATGCCTTGTACAGCGCCTCATTGTAGTTCTTGGAGATACCAAGGCATTCTCCTGTCGACTTCATCTCAGGTCCAAGGCTTATCTCAGCTCCTCTGATCTTCTCAAATGAGAATACAGGCTTCTTGATAGCGAAGTACTCTGACTCCGGCTGAAGTCCAGGTGTGTAACCCATATCCTTGATCTTCTCACCTGTGATAACACGTGTTGCAAGATCTACGATAGGTATTCCTGTTACCTTGCTTATATATGGAACTGTACGGCTCGAACGTGGATTTACCTCTATTACGTACACCTCTTCATTGTATGCGATGAACTGTATATTTATAAGTCCGATTACATGAAGGCTGTTTGCCAGCTTCTTGGTGTAATCAGCGATGACTCTCTTTGTCTTTGGTGAGAGCGTCTGTGCAGGATATACAGAGATACTGTCTCCTGAGTGAATTCCGGCTCTCTCAACATGCTCCATGATACCAGGGATAAGTATGTCGTCGCCATCACATACAGCATCAACCTCAACCTCTTTACCCATGATGTATTTATCTACAAGTATTGGATGCTCCTGGGTATGTCTGTTGATGATATCCATGAACTCTATTATATCCTTATCAGAGATCGCTATCTGCATTCCCTGACCACCGAGAACGTATGAAGGTCTTACAAGTACAGGATAACCCAGCTCATTTGCGGCCTCAAGAGCCTGCTCTCTTGTAAATACAGTCTTGCCGGCAGGTCTTGGTATACAGCACTTCTCAAGGATCTCATCAAAGAGCTCTCTGTCCTCTGCTGCATCTACATTCTCTGCGCTTGTTCCAAGGATTGGTACTCCCATCTCCATAAGTGCCTCTGTGAGCTTGATAGCTGTCTGTCCACCGAACTGTACAACAGCTCCATCCGGGTGCTCCAGATTGACGATAGCCTCAACATCCTCAGCTGTAAGCGGCTCAAAGTAAAGCTTATCTGCTATATCAAAGTCTGTACTGACTGTCTCTGGGTTGTTATTGACGATGATAGTCTCATAACCCTTTCTCTCAAATGCCCATGTGCTGTGGACTGAGCAGTAATCGAACTCGATACCCTGGCCGATTCTGATAGGACCTGATCCAAGAACCATGACTTTCTTTCTTGAGTTGTCCTCTGCAACCTCGTTCTCCAGAGAATCAAAGCATGAATAGTAGTATGGAGTCATGGCATCAAACTCTGCTGCACATGTATCAACCATCTTGAAATGTGCTGTTACGCCGTAGTCGTAACGCATCTGTCTAATCTCTTTCTCTGTCTTGCCTGTGAGTCTTGCGATAACCTTGTCTGGGAACTCTACTCTCTTGATCTCCTTCATGAGCTCCTTGGAGATATCTCCCTTAGACTCGATTATCTTTCTCTCAGCCTTTACAAGGTTGTGTATCTTGTCTATGAACCATCTGTCGATCTTGGTGATGTCATATATCTGATCATATGAGATTCCACGTCTGATAGCCTCAGCTATGACATAGATACGTCTGTCATCTACATGTCCGAGGAGCTTTATAACTTCCTCATCTGTCATATCTTTGTATCTGCTTGACCAGAGACTGTCTACATGCTGCTCCAAAGAACGGAGAGCCTTCATCAATGCACCCTCAAAGTTTGTACAGATACTCATAACCTCACCAGTTGCCTTCATCTGTGTTGTCAGATCATGGTCAGCGGCGATGAATTTATCAAATGGAAGTCTAGGGATCTTGACAACCACGTAGTCAAGTGCCGGCTCAAAGCTGGCATATGTCTTCTTTGTAATAGCATTCTTGATCTCATCCAGATTGTATCCAAGAGCGATCTTGGCTGAAACCTTTGCGATAGGATATCCTGTTGCCTTTGATGCAAGGGCTGATGATCTTGAAACTCTTGGGTTTACCTCGATAACACAGTACTCAAATGAATTAGGGTTCAGAGCAAACTGAACGTTACATCCACCCTTGATGTTGAGCTCTGAGATAATGTTCAGTGCTGAACTTCTGAGCATCTGGTATTCCTTATCTCCAAGTGTCTGTGATGGAGCTACAACTATAGAATCTCCTGTGTGGACTCCGACAGGATCAAGGTTCTCCATGTTACATACAGTTATACATGTACCATTTGCATCACGCATAACCTCGTACTCGATCTCCTTCCAACCGGCGATACATCTCTCGACAAGAACCTGTCCGACACGTGAAAGTCTCAGACCATTCATAAGGATCTCCTTGAACTCTTCTTCATTGTTGGCTATACCACCACCTGAACCTCCAAGGGTATATGCAGGACGGAGAACAACAGGGTATCCTATCTTCTTTACAAAGTTGAGACCTCCCTGGACAGTTGTAACGACCTCTGAAGGTGCTACAGGCTCATGGATCTTCTCCATAGTCTTCTTGAACTCAAGTCTGTCCTCGGCCTTCTTGATGGTCGTTGATGATGTTCCTATGAGAAGTACGTCATGCTCTCTTAAGAAACCTGACTCATCAAGCTCCATGGCAATGTTGAGGGCTGCCTGACCACCGAGTGTCGGCAGAAGGCTGTCCGGCTTCTCCTTCTCGATAATTGCCTTTACAACATCAACTGTAAGAGGCTCAATATATACCTTATCTGCGATATCCTTATCTGTCATGATGGTTGCAGGGTTTGAGTTGATGAGAACAACGCACAGTCCCTCTTCCTTAAGAGAACGGCACGCCTGTGTTCCGGCGTAATCAAACTCAGCAGCCTGACCGATGACTATAGGACCTGATCCGATAACTACAACCTTTTTTATATTAGGATTCTTTGGCATTACTTTGACACCTCCATCATATTCATAAATGTATCAAACAGTGAATCTGTATCCAGCGGACCTGCACATGCCTCCGGATGGAACTGAACTGTCTGTGCATTCTTTCCAAGATAGTGAACTCCCTCTACTGTTCCGTCATTTACATTGACGAAGCTGACCTCTGCGATCTTTCTGTCGAGGCTGTCTTCCTTGACCATATATCCGTGATTCTGTGTTGAAATATATACCTTGCCAGTCTTCATATCTCTTACAGGATGGTTTGCACCTCTGTGTCCGTACTTCATCTTCTCTGTATCACCGCCGTTGGCAAGCGCCATGAGCTGATGTCCAAGACATATAGCAAAAATTGGAATATCTGTATCGAAAAGCTTCTTTACCTGAGCTATTGTGACCTTACACTCCTTTGGATCTCCAGGACCATTTGTAAGCATGATTCCGTCCGGAGCGTCTGCGATGATCTCCTCAGCAGGTGTCTCTGCAGGATATACAGTAACCTGGCATCCTCTGGAGAGAAGTGACTTGACGATGTTCTTCTTGACACCGAGATCGATGACTGCAACCTTATATCCATCGCCAGGATAGAACATTTTCTCCTTGCATGTTACATTGAGAACAACATGTCCCATCTTCCATGCCTTTATACGCTTCATACACTCATCAAGATCATAATTCTCATCAGTAGTGATCATACCTCTCATGGTACCATCTTTTCTGAGGATCTTGGTAAGTGTTCTGGTGTCTATTCCCTCTATACCAGTTATATTATTCTCAACAAGAAATTCGTTTATGGTCATCTCGCTTCTGAAATTGCTAGGAGTCTTGCAGAGCTCTCTAACAATGAATCCTGACTGCCATGGTCTGCCAGCCTCCATATCCTCTCTGCATATACCATAGTTGCCTATAAGCGGATATGTCATACATACTGACTGCCCTGCATATGATGGATCTGTAAGAATTTCCAGATAGCCGGTCATCGAAGTATTGAATACTATCTCGCTGATTATCTCATCAGTAGAGCCAATACTTTTACCTTCAAACACGTGTCCGTCTTCAAGTATCAAAAAAGCTTTCATAATCGTATTCCTTTCGTTTTTTCTATTTTTGCTCAAAAAAAAAGAGTGAAAACGGGGAAATACTTGAGATAACCCACATTTATTGGCCTCTTTTTTCTTAATTTAATAAATACTACCACATTTGACAAGGTGGCACAATATTTTTTTCGATATATTTTTTATTTTTGTGTTCACGACAAAAATCTCGTTTTTTATTCGTTTTTTTTATTCATTTTTTTCATTCCTGAGTTCAGCTGCCCTTCTGCTGAATTCGCATCCGCAGAAATTCTGTCTGTATAATCCATATTCCTTCGATAATTGTATTGAATGTCTGTAGCCGTCCTTCTTCTTAAAATCACTGAACAGATAATCTATGTCATATTTCGAACTCATCTCAGCACCTATCTCATTCAGCCAGTCTGCATTCTTATGCGGGCTTATGGACAGAGTGGTGGTAAATGCATCATATCCGTTCTCCTTGGCATAAGAAGCACTTTTTTCCAGTCTGAGCTTATAACAGTCGTAGCACCTTGCTCCCCTTTCAGGAAGATCTTCTCTTCCTTTTGCCATATCCAGAAACACTTGAGGATCATGTCCAGCGAGCTTTACATCAACACCATCCACATACACTTCATGCACGAATCTAGAAAGCTCATCAAATCTTTTTATGTACTCAGCATAATCTGTTATATTCGGGTTGTAGAAATATGCAGTTATATAGAAATAAGGTGCAAGAACAGACAAACAGTGGCTCGAACAGGGTGCACAGCAACAGTGCAGAAGAAGTCTTTTTTTGCCACATTGTGTATTTTCACTAACAAATTCCGCTATCTGCCTCTCCATCATTTGATAATAATTTACATTTTGCATCATTACTTTCTCCTTTTTTGTTGATATTCCACACCTCTTTTTACATTGTCTGATAGTTTTTTACACATTTGTGCATGTTTACTAGTTGACTTTGTTATTTCTTTACAATATACTGTAGATAGTTACTAAAGCATGTTATGATCATTTATTAATGGAGGTGTAGATTATGACAGTTCAGCAGGCAATTAAAAAATATAAGTTAGAACCGCTAAGTGTCAGTGTTGCCAAGGTTAAAGCCAAAGAGCTTAACGTTGACGAAGTTCTTTATATGAACGTTCAAAAGAACAAATACGCATACATAGTTCGCGACTCCCGCGGCGTTATGTTGTATACAGATGAACGTAATCTTTATACTAAGCTTTATAAAGGCCTGAAGATTACCCCACTCCAGGGATAACATTTTTGCACACACACAAGCTCGCTTCAGAAGTCTTATATAAGAATATAACAAATATGGGAAAATGTCATCCTCTTCTCCCCTGAGAGCAGCATGGCATTTTCCCATATTTTTTATGACATATCACCACAGTTTATACACAGGTCTTTTTTCTCCGAACAGATTGCATCTTATATTATCATCAATATATATTATTACCAGCGCAAGCAGCATCCACAAGAGCGAATAAGCCAGGCAGATCTGTCCGCTCAGATTATATGGCATCCCCGAATAATCCCACACATCACACCCCATCTGTATATTGAATATATATCCTGTTATATATTCCAGCTCAGATATGATTACTGCCGACCAGAACATCTGCGGTACAACCCCAATATCCAGGAACGTCTGATTAAGTCCCCCGCACAAAAGCGTAGCCATGCCGCCGCAAAATATCATGGAATAATGGGAATAATGTCTGACCGCTATCTCCAGAAAATAATAAATCATACCTCCGGTCATAAATATAGTAAACCACTTAACCAAAAAACCCTTCACAGCCATACCTCCGATATCGGTAGTATCTGCCATGAAGGGCTATATTATTACTCCTTATACTTTCCTCTGAAGAAATTGTTGACATGATCTATTGTCTTATCAGAAAGCTCAAGCTTGACAAACTCTGTCTTGCCATTCCTGTTCAGAACAAATACATATACACCATCCTCATATCTTGAATCCTTTGATGTATAATCCCTTGTCCTGATTGAAGAATCCTGTTGAAGCTCATTGTCAAGATATATAGAACCATTCTTTGCAATAAACTTTACATCAGTGTTACTGAAGCTGCACATCTTCTTTCTGCTCTTCTTAGCAACGATTCTGGCTATATCAATATCCTCATTGACCATTATATACTCGTACTCTGTCTCCTTTCTGGAGATAAATAACCCAAATATAACGCCTCCTATTATTATCGCCAGCAAACCTATAGTGGTGAGAAGCGGAACAAAGAAAGCAGCCACACCAGCCACTATCAGAATCGCTCCGATCACCATACCAGCCACAACTCCCGCTGGAGTCTTGCTCTTCACAATATGCTCTGCATATCCATCATTTAACATAACACCTTTTCTCCTTAGTTCTTATTAATACATAATTTCTATTATTCTATCACATCTATAAGGATTTGTGGGTCAACCATAAAAAAATTTATGAATAATTCACACTCTCCTTGTATTTATAGAAGTTATACCCTGAACATAGGCTGCTATCTCGCACCGGCAGGACAGCCCTGACAACCTCCACAGCCACCAGATCGCCCTACATCCGCGACATCTGATGTATAATTGTATGCAGATTCAATCAGGCATACAGCCTGAGAACTTATTCCAAGTCCTTCACCTGTAAATCCAAGTTTCTCCTCAGTGGTGGCCTTTATATTAACCCTGTCAACTTCTATACACAGGCAGTTAGCTATATTTTCTCTCATCTGTTCTATATAAGATGCAAGCTTCGGTTTCTGCGCAATGACCGTGGCGTCAATATTCTCTATAACATACAGCTTCTCCTCCAGTAACCTCTTCACCTCTGACAGAAGCTTCATGCTATCCGCATTCTTATATCTCTCATCCGTATCAGGGAAGTGTCTTCCTATATCCCCAAGAGCTGCAGCGCCAAGCAGCGCATCCATGATTGCATGCAGCAGTACGTCCGCATCACTGTGGCCAAGCAAGCCCTTCTCATATGGTATATCAACTCCGCCCAGTATAAGCTTTCTATTCTCAACAAGCCTGTGGACATCGTATCCCATTCCTACTCTCATATAAATCTCCTTGTTTATATACTTATCATCTGCCATATTACATCTTACATTCACAAGGTCAGGCGATAGCATATACATCATATCACAATTACGATAATCACAGGTGAAAAATTTTTTTAAAAAAATTGTTGACAAAGGGGTACCATTTGAGTATACTAACAAAGGTGTCAGCGATGACACGGAGTAATATGGGATCTTAGCTCAGCTGGGAGAGCATCTGCCTTACAAGCAGAGGGTCATAGGTTCGAGCCCTATAGGTCCCATTTACAAAAACTTGGCGAGATAGCTCAGTTGGCTAGAGCATGCGGTTCATACCCGCAGTGTCGAGGGTTCGAATCCCCCTCTCGCTACTATTTTAAGACGGAATTGTTTCCGTCTTTTTTATTTTCTTAAAACCATACATACACAAGAGAAACCTGACACGATCCACATTGCATCATGTCAGGTTTCTCTGCATTCTTACTTGTATATATTATTTATTATATTGTACGGCTTCCTCTATCTTCCACCACCGAACAGATATATGATCAGATTTACTATGAACAATATCGCAACCACTGGTATCACTATATACCATACTATCTTGAATCCAAGCCATACCACACCGGCAATGATCCCAATTACAAGTGCCAACACCAGAACTGCGATTATCGCAAGCAGAATTTTTCCAAGGGTGGAACTAAAATCCAGTCTGCCATATGCAAAGCTTGTGTTACCCTCATCATCCACATTGACATGCCAGCCCTTCTGACTACTCTCCCCTGTCGGCCTGCTGGTATATCCGCTGTCGTATGTTGATTGGCTTTCAGAATCATAATACCTACCACTTGCCCCCTGCCCCTCTGTATCTATAATGGTCTTGGCTATTATCCTTGCCGATCCTAGTGATGAACATATCTCCTCTTCAGTCTTTCCCAGTTCTTTCTGCTTCCTGAAGTAATCTTCATAATAATTTATCGTATCATAATATGTCTGAGTGGAGACACTTCCATCAAGTGCCTCTTTTAGTTCATTCATAAATTCTTTCTTCTTCATAACGGAATTCAACTCCTTTTATATTTGCAGAAGCATGTATCAGGTCATATTCAAATACACCACAATAACTTTGTATGTCCCCATATCTTCCACCACATAATTTATTGTCCTAATATTGCCATAATTATAGAAAAAAGACAAGTCAAAAGTGTTGGTATCTGATCTTACCGCTGCCTCGACAACTCTACTGCTTCCAATCTGTATCTTCACGCCTTTTACATAATCATCGAAGCTTTCATATCTATAGAACCTTTTAGTATAGAAATTATACGCCTCCGCAGTACACTCTCTGTAAAACTGCTTCTGCCATGTATGTGTACTCTCCAGCTCCTCGTCTGTCACATTCACATATGTATGCTTGATATATCCCCCCATATCAGGCAGTGAATCGTCCCATGTGAGATCTATATTGTACCACTCTCCATCAAGCTTCACCTGATTCCACGCATGCAGCCCCTCATCAGTGCTTCCCACCACGATATCGCAATCAACACCAAGGCATGACATCATGAGAAAAAATGCCTCAGCATAACCATCACACACACTCTGGTTCAGCACCAGGGTTCCATACGCTGTGTATGCATCATCCGTATCAGCGGGATAGCCATACTGACAATTTGATACTATATAATCATGGACTGCAATCTCCTTATCAAAATCGCTCATCCCCTTTGTTATATATCCATCTATAAAACTGTTTACCACATCATATATTCTGGCAGCCCTCTCATTATCTTCCGGAATATCTGTTCCACGAAGATATTTTCTCACAACATAATAATTGTCAGAATGGTCAAAATTGAACTGGATTGCAAGATACTCCCCGGATTCAACAATTATACGATAGGTATCCACTGATCCATATGCAGAATCAATATATTTATTGATGTTGTGAACATCACTCTTTTTCACATTCTTGACGTAATACACTCCGGATTCATGTCCTGCTTCCATATCCATGACAACGGAAGCACGGAACTCCACTAAACCATCCAGCATCTGATCCCGTTTCAAGACATTGAAAAATACCCATCTGAATCCAAGCATCATCAGTGCTATGCCTGCCACAATACATACAAATAAAGCAATCTTCTTTTTTATACTCAATGCAACCTCCAAACTACCTGTATCCAATCTATATTGTTATATATTAGCATCTGCAGTCTTTCACCGCAATACTCGCCCGCCTGTATCTTACATATAATCAGCAAATAAACTTCTTAAATCATTGATAATAAAGAACTTATGTTGTAAAATGTACACGTTGTGCGGTGGGTCACTGTATCAGCACATGCACAGATATTACTAATCAAATTATAAGAAAAGAGGATTTAATATGGCTCAGCTCTGGGGCGGACGCTTCACAAAAGAAACAGACAAACTAGTATATAATTTTAATGCATCTATTTCATTCGATCAGAAATTCTACAGACAGGATATACGCGGAAGCATCGCACACGTGACCATGCTTGCAGCGTCAGGAATTCTCACTGATGAGGAAAGGGATATGATCATTGATGGTCTCAATGGCATCCTGAACGATGTGGAGAAAGGAACTTTACTGATTACCTCAGAATACGAGGATATCCATAGCTTTGTTGAAGCCAATCTCATAGACAGGATCGGCGATGTGGGTAAAAAACTTCACACCGGGCGAAGCAGGAACGATCAGGTCGCACTGGACATGAAACTCTATGTAAGGGACGAGATAGTTGAACTCAAGGAACTGCTATTCAAGCTTCTCTTAACACTTCACGGACTCATGAAGGAGCACATTGACACATATATGCCAGGCTTCACACATCTCCAGAAGGCTCAGCCAATCACACTTGCCCATCACTTCGGTGCATACATGGAGATGTTCAAGCGTGATTATGACAGAATGAATGATATATACGACAGAATGAACTACTGCCCTCTCGGATCAGGTGCCCTCGCCGGAACTACATATCCACTTGATAGAGAACTCACTGCGTCACTGCTCGATTTCTATGGTCCAACCCTCAACAGTATGGATTCTGTAGCTGACAGGGATTACTGTATTGAGCTTCTGTCCGCCATGGCCACCATAATGATGCATCTCTCTCGTTTCTCCGAGGAGATCATCATCTGGAATTCCAATGAATATCAGTTTGTGGAACTGGATGATTCATATAGCACAGGAAGCTCCATCATGCCTCAAAAGAAGAATCCTGATATAGCAGAGCTTGTCAGAGGTAAGACAGGAAGAGTTTACGGAGCACTCACATCCCTTCTAACAACCATGAAGGGCATACCTCTCGCATACAACAAAGATATGCAGGAGGACAAGGAGCTCACTTTTGACGCCATAGACACCGTTAAGGGATGTCTGGCGCTGTTCACCGGCATGATTGCAACCATGACAGTCAACAAGCCTAGAATGGAGTCATCAGCCAAGAACGGATTCACCAATGCAACCGACGCTGCAGATTACCTTGTAAATCATGGCGTACCTTTCCGCGATGCCCACGGCATAGTTGGACAGCTTGTCCTGAAGTGCATCGATGAGAACATCTCTCTTGACCAACTCAGCCTCGAGGAATACAAAGCTATATGTCCTGTATTCGAGGAGGATATATACAAGGCCATCAGCATGGAGGAATGTGTACAGAAGCGTAACACCATCGGCGCACCTGGTCATGCAGCTATGCAGAAGGTTATCGACACCAACGAAAAGTTCCTGGAATGGGCACATAAGGATTCAACACAGCATATCAAGGAGTGATATTTATGAACAATACAACCAAAGCCAAGTACGATATGGCAGAAAAGATGCTCAAGGTCGATATATCGCTTGAGGAAGTCGCCCTCATGACCGATCTTCCAATGGAGACGTTAAAACAGTTGCAGCACGACATCCAGAAAGATGGTCTCGTAACAAGGCACGATGTAAAAGATGTTGATCTTGATTCAGGCTATCTGATCTGATCTGCTATATACAGCTATCATAAAAACGCTGCCGGCCGATTGGTCAGCAGCGTTTTTTATCTGAAAATATCATGTATGATCGCATTTATCTGTCCTCCAGATACCTTCTCAGACTCCTGATGGCATTCTTTTCAAGACGGCTCACCTGAGCCTGTGATATGCATATCTCCTCTGCCACCTCAGTCTGTGTCTTTCCCTCAAAGAATCTCAGTCTGACTATATTCTTCTCTCTGTCAGCAAGTCTGTCCATTGCCTCCCTTAGGTCCAGATTCTCAACCCACATCTCTTCCCTGTTTTTTGCATCCTTTATCTGATCCATGATATACAGCGTATCACCACCCTCCTGGTATACAGGCTCATACAATGAAAGCGGTGCTGATATGGCGTCGAGCGACATCACTATATCCTCTTTTGGTATACTTATCTCCTCTGCTATCTCTTCAATAGTCGGTTCCTTATCATGTGTCTTCTGCAGATTCTCCTTGGCATATATCGCTTTATATGCTATATCACGAAGTGAACGCGACACTCTTATAGCATTGTTATCCCTGAGATATCGTCTGCACTCACCGATAATCATAGGCACAGCATACGTACTGAACTTGACATTCAGGCTTCTGTCAAAGTTATCAAGTGCCTTGATAAGGCCTATACACCCCACCTGGAACAGATCATCAGGATTCTCATTGGAGCTGCCAAATCTCTGTATCACACTGAGCACAAGACGAAGATTGCCCTCTATGAATTCCTCCCTTGCAGAGCCGTCCCCCTGCTCCATCCGGTCAAACAGCCTGTTCTTCTCATTCTCTGTAAGATATGGTAATTTTGATGTATTTACACCGCATATAACTACTCTGTTCAGTGCCATGTCTCTGTCCCTCCACATGTTATCTGTCTAACACTAGGATTGTCAGATTCATGCCAGATTATTCATACCTACATCACTCTCACCAATATATCTGCACACAAAAAGACCATGAAAACCAACTCATGACCCATGTCACGAATCTTCTTCACGGTCTCTTCTCATCGTATATCATCTCATCAAAGCACAATGGTATATGTCCGCATTATACTGTGTTTTAGTTCTTTCTGAACTCCTCAAGCTCAAGTCCTTCATTATGCTGTAGAACCTGATCGATAACCCATTCATTCGCAAACAGGAGAAGCGGATTGCCCTTCATGTCTTTCACCTTCTTGACATCACTTACTCTCTTGAGCTTAGTGACATCTATGGTAGGATCCTTCACCCATCTGATATAGTTATATGGTATTGGCTCAAGCCTTATCTCGCAGCCATATTCATTCTCCAGTCTGTACTTCAAAACATCAAACTGCAGCACGCCAACAACTCCGACTATAATCTCTGAGAGTCCCGCAGTGTACTCCTGAAATATCTGAATAGCACCCTCCTGCGCTATCTGCGTAACACCCTTTACGAACTGCTTACGCTTCATGCTATTGAGCTGTACAACCCTGCAGAAATGCTCCGGTGCAAATGTAGGAATACCCTCATACTCAAACTTCTTGCCACCTGTTGTGAGTGTATCTCCTATAGAGAACAGGTCCGGATCAAATACACCTATTACATCCCCGGCATACGCCTCCTCAACTATCTTCCTATCCTGAGCCATGAGCTGCTGTGGCTGGGAAAGCTTGATCTTTCTCTTGCTGGCTGCATGATAGACCTCCATACCGGCCTCAAACTTGCCCGAACATATTCTCATGAACGCGATCCTGTCTCTGTGCGCCTTGTTCATATTGGCCTGTATCTTGAATACAAATGCTGAAAACGGCTCTGTCACAGGATCTATGATACCCTCTGATGAATTACGTCCAAGTGGAGGGGTTGTCATCTTCAGGAAGTAATTCAGGAACTGTTCAATACCAAATGTATTGAGGGCTGATCCAAAGAATACAGGTGAGAGTTCTCCCGCCCTGACCTTATCAATATCCATCTCATCTGTAGCGCCATCTATAAGCTCTATCTCTTCCCTGAACTGATCAAACAGATATGGTCCCACCAGATCTTCAAGAGCCTTGTCATCGATATGATAATCTGTCTCCTCTGCCTTCTTGGCACCACCTGTTGATATTGCCTGGAATGTGGACACTATCTGTGTCTGTCTGTCATAAACACCCTTGAATTCCTTTCCGGATCCTATCGGCCAGTTTACCGGACAGGTCTTTATTCCAAGAACGGTCTCTATATCATCCAGAAGCTCAAATGTATCTCTGGCATCTCTATCCATCTTGTTGATGAAAGTGAATATAGGTATATGCCTCATGACACATACTTTAAAAAGCTTGATGGTCTGTGCCTCAACACCCTTTGACGCATCGATAACCATGACCGCAGAGTCAGCAGCCATAAGGGTTCTGTAGGTATCCTCCGAGAAATCCTGATGACCCGGAGTATCAAGTATATTGATACAATATCCATCATAATTGAACTGCAGAACTGATGATGTGACCGAGATACCTCTCTCTTTCTCTATATCCATCCAATCTGACACCGCATATTTGGAATTTGCCTTTCCTTTTACAGATCCGGCGGTATTGATCGCACCTCCAAAAAGCAGGAACTTCTCGGTCAGAGTTGTCTTACCTGCATCAGGATGCGAAATTATGGCAAATGTCCTTCTTCTGTTGATCTCTTCTCTTAACTTATCATCCATTATATCTTTTCCTCATATATACATATTCTATCACAGACACATGATTCGTACTGATCGTCAGCACTTCTGCACCAGTCTTTATTTATTCTTGTTCTTCAGAACGTCACGATTCTTCTGAGCCCAGAGCATAAGCGACTGTATATTTACAGACATCTTATCCAATTCGTCAAGTACCGCATCGAATGCTGCAGCTTCGGTTTCATCAACAATTCCATCAGCTGTGATTTCTATAAGCTGCTCCGACAGGTCTTCCATCTTCTTGGATGAGCCCAGGAACTGCAGTATGAGCCTGTCCAGACTATCAGCATTTATAGGCTTCACAGTCTCCTTACCTATCGGACAATCTCCTGAACAATAACTGTTGCAAAGTTCCGGTATATCATATGCCTTCGACATTGACAGAACCTCTTCCGGATATGGAATGACTGTACCAAGCTCTATCCTCGAAAGTCTTGTCCTGTCTATATTAAGTACTTCCGCACTCTTCTCCCTGCTCGTAAGACTGTCATTCACCTTGGAAGCATTGTATCTGGCCACATAATACTTGTTATTAAGTGCCTTTGTTGCTTTTTTACTCATTTTTTTCTCCTTATGTACATCTTGCTTATACACCTAGTTACACATGATAACACACAATATCAACCGAATCAATCATCTTCACGCGAAGCGGATATTTTCCTGCCTGGTTAACACACACCGACATTATATAGTCATATAATAAAGTCTCTCCATCATAAGGCTTCACTATTCCGCACATGTCCATACGCTTCTCCGAAGCAGTTTTCCTCACTCCGTAACTTCCAAGCTCCACCTGCAGTCCTTCCACATATTCATCATCCATGACCAGCTGCTGCACCTCATCATTCATCAGTATACCGGTGCCGGTCATCTTGCTGTAAGCCTCTCTCCTGGTCCACACGCATGTTCCATATATCTCCGGATGGACACCATTCTCTATGACACGCCTGTCCCGCTCCGAATACATCCGGTTCACTATACTATCTGGAATCCTGCGAACTTTCTCCACATCTATACCACAACTGTCAAGACCCACAACAGCTGCAACGCATCCTTCTGTATGACTTATCGAGAACTGTACGGCCGTATTCCCAGTGTCCGCAAATGGCTTGCCGGATTTATTACATGTATAATCCAGACTGTATTCATCGATACCTGCATACTCTTTCAAAGCATATGAAAGCAGCAGACCTGCCGCAAGACTGGATTTTCTGTCCTCCCGTCTTCTCAGCCGTTCCACCTTAGATCTTCTGTATCCGGACACCCTGTCAAGACATCTTCCATATATCTCATCATCTTCAAATGCATCTGTGTCCATAATATATACTCTGTATTCCGCCTTTTTTTTATTCTGTATCCAGTCAAATATCTCTTTCAATATCATCAACCTCTGTATAACAATAATACAGCCCCTTAATACTCACATATTAAAGGGCTGTGTATATCTTCTTAATCTGTGTACAGATACTATATTGTGACAAAATCAGGAAAACTCTTCATATCTTTGTTCACCTCATCAATATGAAGTCCCTTGTAATCATATACCGCATTATATGCCATCTGCATATCCATAGCACACTGCATCATGGATACCGGAACACCAACAAATATATCATCCATTGATATCTCAATCTCACCAGGGTTCATGGTTATTGAATCCTCTTTTTCATTGTACGGCTTTGCCATGAGGATAGCTTTCACTGCCCTGCTGAAATAAGGCATAACATTCGGAACAGATATGTATTTCTTGGCAAGCAGCTTATCCTTGTAGTCATCCTTGAGAACACACAACGGCTGCTCCTCGGATATATCATCAACAAATGCCTTGGCAGCCTCCTCCATGATAGCTGTACGTCTGTCATTGACAGGAGATCCGAACATCACATTGATATCCTGCTCAGTGAGCTTATTATCGGAGAATGCAACTGTAAACATCTTCTCAGGGCCATATGCTCCAACACCTGAAAACAGCTCTCTGTACAGTTTCTCCATCTCATCCTTTACAGGCACTACCCTGCCATTATCTATATTCGCTTCATTGTCAAGCATCAGTTTGATAATTCCATCCCGCATCTCATTGATTCTGCGACCGGTTATGTAATCCGACGGAAGAAACTCGTGTCTCTTTGCCTTCTTGAGTATGTTGACTACAGTCTTGCTGCCCTGCTGTGACAGATCTTCTATAGAACTCTTCAGGTCCTCACCAAACTGTGAATATATCTCATCAAGTCTCTCAGCCCTCTGCTGGAGCCATCTAAGTGTATCTCCAAACAGATCCTGTGCATCAAGTTCATCCATGAGCCTGGATCTCTCCGAAGCAAGCGCCTCCTTGGTACATGCCTCAATATATCCATTCTCAGTCTCTCTCTTGGCTGAAGGGAAAGTGAAGAATCTCTTTGCCACGATCTCCTTGATTGAATCTATGATTCTGGTATACTCTCCTGTAGGCGTATAATCTTTCATCAGCTTTTCAAGCTTCTTTATCTCAGCCACCATACCTCTGGTGGAATCAGCCACACCTGCACTCGGTGCACCTATGACATCTATAGCACCATAAGGACCATATTCCTTCATGTATCTGACTATGACCTCATCAAGTGCATTCCACAGCTTGTTCTTCATGGACTTTATAATGACTGGAAGCGCCTTCTCAAAGTCCTCAAGCATCTTGGCAAAACTCTCCCTGACTCCATCTGTATTCTTCTTGATCATCTTATATGTAGGCTTTGTTACCTGGTTATACTTGATAAGACCATTCACTGACAGTTGGATATCATCACCTGGCTCCTGCTGCATAAACTCTGTAAGTTCCGCCAGGACAGCCTTGATATCTGCCTCTGCATTCCCCTCCTTGATCGGGGATCTGAACAATCCCTTGTATGCCTCTGAAAACAGTTCATTCTCACACATATTCTCTATCTCTCTGATAGGAATATGATAATCTGCCTCACTTACTACTTTATAATAACAGTTGGCGTTCCTGATACTGTCATCACAGTGCTCCATCTTCCAGTTAGTTATAGCATATCCTTCATTCTCAAAGAATACATCCCTGAGAAGCTTTCTATCGTTATCAACATCATTGTTGCCTATGAACTTATTACTTGCAAGTCTGTACAAGAAGCTGGCAACATCCCTCAGTATAAATCCCTCCGGAATATACCCCTGCTTATCTTTCTTACCTGATACAAGCATACATGCATCGAACAGATTCTCTCTTATGACCATCTTGTTGTCCTTGCTTATGAAAGTATAATTGTCATCCTTCTCCGAAAGCTTCATATAATAATCCACTTCCTTCAAGGTCGCACAGCCATTCGCATTAAGACGGGATACAAGCTCTGTGTCTTCATATATGCTCTTGTAACCAAACAACACATCAGGCATGAGAAGACAGCCACCGATTCTGAGGTTGCTCCACTTCTTTGCCTTGCCATATGCTCTTATATTATAAGCCACATCCGACAGAATGCCACTTCCCGTTCCTCCTGCAACACCGGATACTATAATTACATCCAGAGTGCCATCAGTAGTCTTATCGTAGGCATCCTGCATCTTGTCGAACAAAAGCATCCTTACATCTGTATATGCATTGGAGAACATAAGACGTCCAATCTGTCTGTTGCCCTTTGCTCCATCTCTTCCTATCGTTATAGCCGGGAATTCAGGATCCATCCAATTTGCAAGATTCTCGTGGATCGGATTCTTCTGTATTCCATTCTCCAGAACATTCTCAATGTCCGGTCTGTATATACTGATAACCTCGAGGGCATTAAAACCGACACCATCCTTGCTATCCTCTATGGTAGCCTCCATCTCTGCTATATCTGAATCTATCATAAGGAAATTAATGTTATCCTCAGGTGTGATGTTGTCCATCAGCATACCCTTCAACGCACAAACGGTCCTGCTTCCAACTCCCCCAAGACCTATAACGAGCAGATTCTTGTTGAATCTGTTCTCATGACTTATACGTCCAAAGACACGTATGTCTTTTAATTTGCTAAACTCCTCTTTTTGAGTATCAATAAGTATCATAGATTATGCCTCTCCTTATTATGCACGTACACTTCTTCCCCCATAGCAGATTTTCTGTACCTGAAAACCCACATTTTCAATTTATCACTATTCTTATTGATTTTCAACAAAAAGCGTTATTTTATTTGGCATTTTTTCTAAATTTTGACATAATTAAACTGCATACATACTTCTACTTATCTGTCAATTTTACCCTGTCTCCCACAATCTCAAAGCAGCCAAAGCTCTTGAGAAAGCTTGAGAACTTACTGTATCCATATTTCTTTATGCTGAAACCAGGGATAATATTCTTAAGTTCTGTATTCAGTAGTCCCATATTGTACGTAGTATCAGAATTCTCCGTGAGAAGTCTTACTATACGCAGCTTGACAGCACTTTTTGGATCAATATGATTCTTGATGGACACAAATTTCTGTCTGCCGCTGTCTATATCCAGATCATCAAATTCCTCACTGAGAAATGTTGACAGCTTTGAATATCCATAGTTTCTCACATCGAAGTCAGGATATTTGTTCACAAGACGGCTTCCGATCTCGCCCATATGAGTCTTCTTATCCTTGTCGTCGTTCTCGTCTATTATATTGTAAACAGTCTTCTTTATATCTCTTATACTTGTGATGTACGACTCATCCACAGCTGCAGCCTCAAGTACGGCATTCTTCGATGCCGGCTTGTTGAGATCCTCCGTTACCAGCGAATCAAGGATCTTGAAGCTCGTACATGCACTCACGAACGCTTTGGGAGTCTTTCGCTCTCCCATTCCGATCACCTGTTTGCCGGCCTCCCTGAGTCTTGACGCAAGCCTTGTGAAATCGCTGTCACTTGTGACCAGGCAGAAGCCATCTATATTGCTCGTATACAGGAGATCCATGGCATCTATTATCATAGCCGAATCCGTTGAATTCTTGCCCGCCGTGTACGAAAACTGCTGTACAGGCTGTATAGAATATGACAGCAGGCAATCCTTGTCCCAGCCATTGTTATTCTTTGACCAGTCCCCATATATCTTTCGCACTGTTATTGAACCGAGCCTTGACAGCTCATCGAATATGCTCTCAATATATTTTGCCGATACATTCTCTGAATCGATAAGTATCGCATATTTGTTAGAAATCTCACTTGATATTTCTTCCATATAAAAGTTCCTTTCATTTATCAGTTCTCTTTGCCGGTCTCAACCCCAAACCTGCCCGGTCCGTCCTGGAAATACTCGCGGGTAAGCTTCACTACCGTACCGGACAGCATGAATACTGCAATCAGGTTAGGTATGATCATAAGTCCGTTAAAGGTGTCCGCTATATCCCAGAGGAGTCCGAGATCCATAGTCGCACCGATGATCGCAACAAGTGCATACACAACCATGAACGGCTTGATAAGCTTACTTCCAAACAGGAATCCGACACATCTCGAACCGTAAAGTCCCCATCCGAGTATAGTTGAAAATGCAAAGCAGCACAAAGCCACTGCTGTGAATATCGATATCCAGCTGCCGTAGGTCGCAACAAAGCCGTTGATCGTAAGGTCAGCTCCCGCTGCTTGTCCATAGACTACCTCAGTTCCACTGCACAGTATTACAAGCGCTGTAAGTGTACATATAACTATAGTATCAATGAACACCTCGAATATTCCCCAGAGACCCTGCTGTACAGGATGCTTTACATCAGAACACGCATGTGCGATCGATCCTGTTCCAAGACCGGCCTCATTTGAAAAGATTCCTCTAGAAACACCCTTTCTCATGCTGAGAAAAAGGCTTCCAACCACTCCTCCGGTCACTGACTTCGGATTGAATGCACCCTCAAATATAGATGCAAATACGCCAGGAACGCTCTTGATATTTATAAACACAAGGACCACCGCCATGATGATGTACATAGCCGCCATGAAAGGGACCAGCTTCTCTGTCACGCTTCCAATTCTTTTGATTCCCCCTATAAGAATAAGTGCAACCAATATGGCTATAATGATACCTATCACAAGATTGATGGTAAATGTATTGCTCCTGTCAGCCAGATTATAATTAAAAAGTGCTGAATCTATAGCCGTAGTTATGGTATTTACCTGTGTCGCATTTCCAGTTCCAAAAACAGTGAGTATTCCGAGAACAGAATATGCTATGGCAAGGAAATATGCATTCCTGCCAAGACCATTCTTGATATAGTACATTGGTCCGCCGACCCAGTCTCCATTTGAATCTTTCTCTCTGTAAAAAACAGCCAGTACAACCTCAGCAAACTTTGTTCCCATTCCAAGGAGTGCTGATATCCACATCCAGAACACCGCGCCAGGGCCTCCTATAGCAATTGCTCCCGCAACCCCCGCTATATTACCGGTTCCAACTGTTCCCGCCAGCGCAGTACACACAGCCTGAAACGGACTTATAGCACCGTCCGATGTCTCTTTCTTGTTGAATATCTTTCCGAATGTGTGCTTGAACGCATAACCGAACTTTGTAAACTGAACACCTCGGTTTCGTATAAGGAGCCACAGTCCTACACCCACGATACATATCATGGATGGTACTCCCCATATAAAATTGTTCACCGATGAATTGACATCAGTAATGATCTTAAGTAATTTATCCATATCTGCTCTTTCTCTTTTCGTTTTTCTTATTTTTTACATACCAAGTATGATTTTACAATACATTGTGCTTGTTGTGCAAGAAAAACCGCATCCACTTTAGTCATGGATGCGGTTTTTAATTTATATAATATTGTTATATACTTTTAACTCAAATTATGTATTTGGAGCTATTCAATCTCTGCCCAGCTAAGTGATGAATCACTTTCTACAATTACATAATCATTTGTATAGTCATTATTGTATGTATCATCATTTTCTGAAGCATATTCTGCAAGGCCACTATCCAAAGAAGTTATTTTCTTCTCGCCATCGCATAGCTCCCACTGTTTTAATTCGCTATTATACACTGCTCTAACCCATTCTTTTTGACGAACCTTTGTGTTTTTGTCTCTCCACAATGCATAATATTCCAAAGCATCATAATTGTCCGTTATAGATGCAACACATACTGTTGCAACCTCATACGGGCCTTTCACACCAATATAATCTAACACGTCACCAACAGTATACGCCGGTGCATTCGTGTACTCAAATTTAACATAATGTTGATCACCAAACGCCTCGTCATTATTATCCAAAACATCTTCTGCATCTGCATTCTCCTGCCGTTCCTTGATTACTGTCTCATAATAATATACTTTTTCATCAAGATTGTAATCCCACTTGACAATCGTATCTGAGCCAAACATATTTTTCTCAACAGTAACAGGAACACCTCTTAAATATCCCTGAGGAACTTTTACATCCACAGATACATCATATACAATATAGTATTCATCTGTTTTTATCACATTGTCAACAGACAGAACATCTATCTGACTTTCATCACTAATATCAACATCAACAATATGCCCATTATCATCACACACTCTACCTGATGTATTCATTAGATTCTTTTTTATTTTGTCCGCTCCTTTATTAGCCAGCATTACGAATTCAGGAATAATTCCCCAAACAATTGTGACAATGCCTACACACACCATCAAAATTATCTCACATACTCCGAGCGCCGAATGTTTGTCCACATTTTTCATAAATAAATGAACACACAATATGAACAAGCAAATGCATCCTATTATCAATATTGGTAATTGCATAATTTAATTTTCTCCCGTAAAAAATAGTGCGTGTCTATTCGATAATGTCAATTATGAACGAATATCCAGATGTTCGAACACAATATAACCCTGCAGGTGTACCTTCTGGAATCTTATAGTATCCATATCCCTCTGGAGCAGTCTGCGCTTCTGCATAATATTTTTGTCCTAATACATAATACTTCACAGATACCGTAGCTGATCCTTCCTTGCTTTCATAATCTGAATAATATTTATAGAATATGCCTGTCGGTTCTGTATACGATAAATAGTAATCACCATTTACTTCGACGTAATCCTGTATACTACTTGCTGTTTCTCCATTTATCTCATAGATTTTATTTAAAGGCATGTTGTTTTCTTCCATTTTTTCGCTCAAATTCTTTCTGCGAAACTCTATACAGCCATTATCTGCATCTACAGTAAATTCCTGTGGCATTGTATATCCCTCCGATTCAATAGGGTATATATCATAATTCCAGCCTCCGCCAAATTCCACCAACAAATCACCTGGATACATCTTTACGCAGGAGAAATCTGAATCGGTAAATTTAATATAACTATTATCATTCTCATCAAGGACATGTGAAGAATCCATTGAATACAATCTGTCCTCATGCTGTATCCAATATTTTTTAAAATATCGTTCACCTTCATTCTCATACGCATTTACAGCCTCTTTGTACGACATAGGTGAGCCATTATCTGTAATTATATTTGACGCTTCTGTTGTGGTTACCTCAGTGGTTGTTACTTCTGTTGTGGTTTCTTCTGTTGTCACTTCTGTTGTTGCCTCTGTTGTAGTTGCTTCTGTTGTTGTCGCCTCTGTCGTTGTCTCCTCAGTTATTACCTCTGTAGATAACACTCCAGAACCTGATTTACCATTATTTCCACAGGAGCACAACAATGCAATTCCTAATACTGCACAGGATCCTATTATTGTTTTTCTTAATTTCATCATCTCTTCGCCTCTTTCTCAGCAGATTGCCGTATATTATTCAAATTATAAATAAGTTTCTAGTATGCCTCCCCTCTTTTTGATTCTTTTATTATTTTTTACTCATGTAGCTCTTCTGAACTATAGGAGTTACAACGCCTATCTCTATTTGACCCATGTCAAAACCATACGGCGTTAACATCCATATAAATTCGATTTTTAATCTATTAACACCAGTTATATTCAAATCAAAATTCTGAGGCAGAACACCACTCTTAACAACATCCGATGAATATAGCAGCTCACCGTCGCCATATATTTTTACTTTACCAGCCGCAGAGGATTCAGCATTATCCTTACAGTCATAATGTAATACAACCTTACCTGACAACTTGTCATACTTACCGCCGAGTAAATATTCTATTTCGCTGCTTTCCGAGTCTGAAAACATATATCCTCCAGATTCACTAAGTAATATACCGGAAGAATAAGAAGTTCCAGTGTTATCCTTATCTATTCCAGCCCACTTATGTATGTCGCTATCCTTGTAAAATTCATCCAAATCAGAGAGCGACACAGGCTCAAAACTAGAAATTCTTTCAAGCTCATCTAATAACTCTACATCTTTACCAACTATATTTATTGCATCGTTAATTACTTTTTTTGCTGTATCATATTCATTATTTTTTGTATGAGTTTCTGCCTTATCTATTGCAGCGTTAATACATTCATTTTTAGTTTCTGCTTTCTTTACCTTATATGAGTCATCCTTAAAATAATTTTCCAACTCATCATATATACCTATTGCATCAGACCAGTCCTTTTCTTTCTCATATGATGCAGCTTCACTCTCCATATAATCCCTATATGTTTTTTCCACATCTTCTATTTTTCCGCTAAGTGACCCATCATCATACACTTTCATAGCGCTCTTATATACATCTATTGCCTTAAGATATTTTTTATCTTTAACGTATATTTCTGCCTCAGCTACAGTCATCTCTATAAATTTTGTCTCAGATTCCTTTATCTTATTTTGAGAATCATCGTAATTAGTATCATTTACAGATACTTTTTCATAGTAGGGAATTGCCGCACCATATTTTTCTGAATTATATAATTCCTCTGCTTTATCATAATTGAGCTTTGACTTTCTTAGATCCGCTAAATCTGCTTTTTTCTGAGTTATATATTGTTCAACTTCCTGATTATCCGTCTCAATTCCAGACAATCCATCTACTGCAGCCTCATAATCTATACTCCCGGAATTGTATGATTCAACATAATTTTCTGTTTCTTCTTTTGCCTGTTTTACAGTTGTACATCCATACAACAGAGGCAAAGTAATCACACACAGCACAGATAAAATTATTACTTTACTTTTCATTCCCATCCCCCTATTCATTAAGATTTCTCAGAATTTGATTGTTTACATCACAAACAGTATCCATCTGAGAATCATCAAGATATCCATCTGCCCTCATATATTTTGTCATACCAAGCATCAAAAAATCAGAATGAATTTTTTTGGTAGAAGTCTGTGATGCTACAACATCCCAATCTTCTGAATTCTCATTCCAGTCAACTGTTACATAAATATAATCTGTTGTAAGATCATTATGCCAAAATTGAACATAATACTCCAAAGCATCAAGTTCATCTACACAATAATAAAAATCGTAATCAGGATTGTACATATCTATTTGTTCACCAGCACTTACAAGCATGACCGTTTCAACATTTGCATAATCCGTTCCCTGTTGACGATTGATATAATTCAGAAGTTGTCTTGGTGTCAGATATGGAGACTTATTATATTCAAATTTAGATGATGTATATTCTGCATTAGCCCATACCAAATAATATGTTGTGTTAAATAATCCCTTAACTTTATAATTAAATCTAATATTATCTACATACAGTTTTCCCAGACTGCTTTCATATGAAAATTCACAATTTACTTTTATTTGATTTTCACTTGTGGTTATCTCATAGTCTGTTATATGCCCCTCCCCAAATCCATCTACATCTTTATAGTTGCCCATCAATGAGCCACTTACTTCGAAGTCTTTTATATCTCTTTCTATTTTTTCAGGAGTAATCCTCATATATAGTTCAGAAATGTCATATCTTTTTTTATAGAAGTATCCAACTACAATCAACCCTATAACTATAATAACTACAACATTTATTGTTAGCACTGTCACAACTGTTTTATTTTTTTCCCTATTCATATACTCTCCTCACTTCATCGTTAAAATTTAACTTATAAGCATTATAACGAATATACGTCATATTTTCAACCTTTATAACGTATTTATATATCTAACTTTCATTTCATGAAACTGTAAAATAATTATCATGCGAGGTAGAATATATGAATAACAACGAAATTCTAAAAAAAATAGAAACATATATGAAATTAAGGAACTGGTCTATCTACAAATTGGCAAAAGAAGCTGATATTCCTTACTCTTCTTTAAACTCAATGTTCTTGAAGAACACACAGCCCACAATTCCTACATTAGAAAAGATTTGTTCCGGATTAAATATCTCCATGTCTGATTTTTTCTCCGACAAACATGCTGAAAACATTCCTTATATGAGCCTAACAGAAGATGAGCAAGAGTTATTATCTCTATACAACAAATTATCAAAATCTGACAAAAAACTTTTTATGTACTACGCTCGAGGATTTGCTAAATCAGATTTATCTACCAACGATTCTGAATAAATTATTTGTTTCATATTATGTTATAGATAAGAAAAAGCGCAGGTGAAAACAATTCACCTACGCTTTTACATTTTTGCCATAATCTATTTTTTTCTTACTCTCTGTTCTTCAGCACCTCAGCCGGCACGATCTTGTTCAGCCTGCCAACCAGAACTCTGTTGATTATGAAATACAGGACAAGTATTCCGCCGTAAAGCACAGCCCAGAGCCATGGGGCAAATGTCAGCTTGACACCACAGTTTACATTTGACACCAGTGAAGGGAACACTGCGTCCATGATGACTTTGGCAAGTGGCAGACATATGGCCGCGCCGATTGCGATTATGAAAAAATTACCATCCAAGTAAAGTTTTCTAATCTCCTTCGTTCTGAAACCGAACACCTTTATAAGTGAGATTGAGAATGCCGATCTGTCTATCATAACCTTCATCATCAGATACATTACCACTACGAATATAAGTGTCGAGATGACAACTATCATGATGATCATACTCATCATCAGGTCAACGAATATACCGGCTGCTGACTCGATATCCGCCTTTGTTGTGGTTGCATAGAGTCTTGCCGGTTCAACCCCTAGATCCTTGTCTGCAAATACCACATTGTACTCATCCTTGTCTGCGCCGAACAGCTTCCTTGCATCATCTATGGTCATGAACACATAGAACGATGGCGAGTATTGTGTCACACTGTCCACGGTAAATCCATAATCTATATCGTTCTCCTCATCATGGAGCACGATCTCGTCTCCTACGCCGTAACCATACTTCTCGGCAAATGATGATGATATGGCTACTCTGTTCTTACCATCCTTAAGGTCAACATCAAAATACTTAGTATTCTTTGAAAGTCCAAGAACTGTCACATCCCAGTTGTAACCGTATATCTCTTTCTTCAAAGTCTTTGCATACGCAGCCTCACCGCCATCAGGAGGATTCTCTGTAGGATACTTGTATGTATACATATACTCATAGTGAGTATCCTCGACGTTTTCCTTCTTAATATTTGAACAGAGGGTTGCTGTATCAAGACTTATCATCATACATATGAGGGCTATGAACATTCCGATCACGACGGTCAATCCAGTTCTCATCTCCCTAAGCATCTGCCTGACTCTGAATCTGCCGACAAATCCCATGTCTCCGAGATTGACATTGCTGCCCTTCGGCTGCTTGACCTCATTTTTTATGAGTGAAAGAGCCGTCTGTGAGAGCTTCTTTCTTATTACAAAATAGTTTACAACTATCGCTGCCAGTGGCGGCATCACGATACCGTACACTACAAGAATCGGCGGAATCTTTACATCCATATCAGGGATCGAATAATACGCATATGCATCTGCCATCTGCACAGGGATTCCCACATTACTTATCCCGATCAGGAAACCGATTATGCCTGCAACTGATGTGACTATGACCGGAAGTGTAAGGTAGTGCATCATGAGATCTCTTCTCTTGACACCAAGGGCATAGAGTGCGCCTATGACGCTGCTCTCCTTCTCTATTCCATGTACAACGAATACCGATATGACATATGTGAACAGGAGCATGAGAAGCACTCCGAAGAAATATCCCGCCTGTACATTGATCTGCTGGTCGTCAGCGGCTCCACCTGTTCTCGGGTTGTCATCACTTGTCACAAATGATGTGATGTTGGCAAGGTCTGTGTCATAATCCTTGAGGAATGAATCAGTCTCCTTCTTGAGCTCTGCCATTCCATCCGCCAGTTCATCCGAGCCATCCTTTGCCTCTGCAGCTCCATCGGTATAGTCCTTAATACCGTCCTTGAATGCCTTGATGCTATCGATGTCACTCAGAGCACTTTCGATACTCATCGCCACTACTCCGCCCTGGCTGTCGGCGATCTTCTTCATCTCGTCGCTGTAATTATCCTCTGTGAGTTCTGTGTCAAGGCCGAACGCTGACAGAGACGAAGCCGCCTGCTCAAGATATGCATCAAACAGCTCCTGTGCCGCATTGTTTAGCTTTCTGTTGTTGTCAGTGAGTTCCCCGAGTCCATCCGCAAGCTCATTTGCACCTGACTTAAGTTCCTTCATGCCATCCTTGAAATCATTTATGGCTGCGCCAGTTCTATCCCAGTATTCCTGGAAATACTCATCATCTATTCTATCTGTGTCGACCTTAATGTCCCCAAGAGCATTCTTCACATCATCACAGGTGGTCTTGCCCTTAAGTCTGAACGCATACAGATAAGTCTCCGTCTTGACACTCCCGCCTGTCGAATGAAGTTTCTCATATGCGTTCTCTGTGACAAATACTGTTCCGAACACCTTGCTGTCAACTACAGTATCTGACATCTCCTTGAAAAGAGCATTGTAATCAGGGGATGTTCCTATTCCTGTCACCTTGAAGTCATTTCCTGCTATCTGTATCGTATCTCCAACCGACACATCATTTACCTGGCTGAATCTCTTCTCAACAACTATCTCATCATCATTTTCTGCCAGTCTTCCCTCATCGCACTCCACAAGATCTATATTCTTTCTGTTGGCAAATACCCTGAGAGTCTTGCCATCCATGACATCATAGTCCTCGTAGAACATCTTCTCGACCTCAGCGCCAGCATCCTCAAGCTGTGAGATCTCATCATCACTCAGCGGAACAAACACTGAAAACTGACCGTCCTCTATCTTATTTGCCTTGTCATGTGCCTCACCATTATCAATGATAGTTGCTCCCGCACCTATGAGTGAGACAACAACATACATACCTATAATGATAAGAAATGCAAGTGCTATGTATCTGAACAGATTCTCCTTCAGATCCCTCAGAACCCTTTTTCTCAAAACCTTCTGCATATTACAAATCCTCCAATTCTGACGCTGGAACTCTCACTTCGTTCTCATACTCCTTGCTAATAAGACCATCCTTTATGAAGATAACCTTGTGCACCATGTTCTTGATGGAATTGTTATGTGTTACTATCAGCATGGTCGTCCCATACTTCGCATTTATTTCCTCGAGAAGAACAAGAATATCTCTTGATGTCTTGGAGTCAAGAGCGCCTGTCGGTTCATCACAGAGAAGGAGTTTTGGATTTTTTACCAGAGCTCTCGCTATAGCACATCTCTGCTGCTGTCCACCTGAGAGCTGTGAAGGGAACTTGTTCTGATGCTCCGTAAGTCCCAGTGTCTCGATCAAGTCATCCATAGGAAGCGGATCATCAGTCAGATACTCACATACCTGTATGTTCTCTCTCACTGTGAGGTTTGGAACCAGATTGTAGAACTGAAATATGAATCCCAGATTATCTCGTCTGTAATCTGAAAGCTGGTCGCTTGTCATGCCAAATATCTCTGTGCCATCAACCTTTATTGAACCCGAATCCATATTGTCAAGACCACCTATACAGTTGAGAAGTGTTGACTTACCTGAGCCTGACGTTCCCTGTATAACACACATCTGTCCTTTTTCAACACCTGTGTTTATACCTTTAAGCACCTGCACATAGCTTCCACCCTCTCCATAGCTCTTCTTTACTTCTGACACTTCCAAATACATAATTTTTCCTCCTTTATGATATCCTCGTTGTTCTAATTTTCATTTACTTTATTTTTTATAGCCAGTCATTACACTTTAGCAGCTATTCAAATGTTCATTTGCATACATAACACTGTTATGGGCTAAGTCTTTTTTTAGGTCTTCCCTGTAATTCGGAAGACCTGTAATAAGACATAATGGAAAATGGATTCCCCTGTACCACATTTTTCATTTTACTGTTTTCAATTTTCTATTCCGGTCAAATCTTATTCCGGATCCTGCCACGGCTTAACAAGGCCATACCAGCCTGAGATCAGATATTTCATACCTGTCTCAACGAACTTCTGGGCATCCTCCTCATTGTCAATATGCGTCACCATGAATATAAACATATCAATCTGTGAATGAGACATCCAATGTACCACATTTCTGTCAACCATCGGTGTTCCATAAGTCCTGCACATCGCCTCACATATAAATGCGTTATGTGCATCCATCTGATCCACCATATTGTCCGGCATACTCTCCATGCTGGATCCCTGTGACTTCGTAAGAACAAGAAGCACTTCTTCTCTGTGCATATAAAGCTCATGCACTATGTTCCTGGCCGACTCAAAATCACTATCCTCATTGTGGTCGGATGCCATGCCGTTGTTCATCTCGTCCATCTCAACGGAGAAATGCTCGGTTAACACAGCATTGAGTCTGTCCATCATGTGTCCCACAACATTGCAGAACAAATCGTCCTTATCCTTAAAAAAGAAATATAGAGCTCCGGTTGTCACTCCTGCCTTCTGACATATATTTCTGAGTGACGCCCCCATAAATCCCTTATCCATGAACTCTTCCTTGGCACACTTTAGAAGTTCTTTCCTCGTCTCGCTGTCATGTTGTATTTTCTTTGCCATAATCCTCACCCATTTAATTATAATATAAAAATAACATAACAGTGTTACGTTTAATAACACCGTTATGTTAAACCACATTGATCATTTTGTCAACTATTTTATTTCTTATACATATCGCTATAAATCTTGTCTATAGTCTCATCACGGCTCAATTTATCATACAGATAATAATCAGAATCTGATTTAAATGATCCGTACACATTCTCCGATTCCAATATTGGAGCCATAACCGACAATCTGTCTCTGTTTTTTTCCCTCATGTCATCTGCCTGGACCTCATACCCCATCAGCACATCATGATCCTTTAGAATTTCAAACGCCGAACTGCTGATCGGAACACCCTTTTCTGTTCCCTGTCTTAAAGTCATCTCCTCACCGTTCAACAGATAATTCAACAGCTTTGCGGCCGCTTCTGGGTGTTCAGTATTATTACTTATCGCATACATTGTTGCAGGTTTTACAAACCACCCCAAAGATTTTGCACCAGGCTCACATATGTATTCACCTACTTTTACATCATATCCATTTTCCTTCAAAGGATCACAATATCCTCCTGCATCACTTACCCACGCAAGAGTGCCGCCAACCTCACCGCTGGCAAAAGAATTCCTGTTAAATGAATCTACAGACATTAAGACTTTTTTATCAAGTAGTTCCTTATAAAAATCCAACATGACACCTATCTGTTCCTTACTCAGATTCAATGTACCATCAGATTTTACCGGATCATCTCCAGTTGTCTGTATATAATGTGAAAGCAGCATAAAAAATAATGATTTTTTAGTCATGCCCAGAGGATATACCCCATCTTTGCTCATGATTCTGGCTGCATCAAACAAGTCATCCCATGTTCTGGGAATACTAAGTCCATATGAGTTCCAAAGAGTCTCATTATAATAAAAAGTCTCCGTATTGAACGCGATAGGAATAGCATTTAATCTTCCATTTTTTGTTCCAAAGGCAAGCTCTTCTTCAGTATAGTTTTCAAAATCAATATAATCCGAAAGCGCATTAAGATCATAAAAGCCAGATCCGTCAGAAGAATATGTATCAAGCCAGCCATAATTTATGAGCATAACATCCGGAGTCTCCTGTGATTTCATATATATATGCTGTCTTTTCTCGTATCCATTCCACACACCATATTTGCATTTGACGTTTATTTCCGGATTTTCTTTTTCAAATATATCAACAGCATCCAGTGTATACTGGTTTCTACTATCATCGCCCCACCAGGAATACTCTATAGTTATCGTATTCCCGACAGCCGTATCTTGTTTTTGTTCTCCACAACCACAAAATACAAAAAGCATAAAAAGCATCAGCAAAACCGATAATCCTCTTTTGTGATTTTTAATTATATGTTTCATCTGCTTCACCTCTGATCAGTCCTGATTTTCAACGAACCAGCTATACTGACTTTTTCCGTTTCTCTTTGATCTATACAAAGCCTCATCGGCTTTCTTCATCATGCTTTCATAATCAGATGAATTCTCTCCATCTACGATATAAGCGCCTGCTGATAACGAAAGATTACATTCCGTATATTGTTCCGCAACCGTTCTGACAAAATCCTCAACCAACAGTCTCAGCTCAAATTCCATTTTCTTTTTTACATTTTCCAAAGTCCATCCATTAAACTTCCTGTATACCGCAAACTCATCGCCACCTACGCGTCCGATCACGGAGTCTGCTCCAAGCATTTTGATGAAGAGTTCAGCAGTTTTAGACAGAACCACATCCCCTTCTCCATGACCCAAAGTATCATTTACCTTTTTAAAATTGTCCATATCTATCATTATAAACACATGGGTGACAGTTTCTGACTTTTCCTCAAGACAGGATCCAACAACTTCTCCAAACGAAGCCTTATTCATAATTCCTGTAAGCTGGTCATATTCAGCCTTTTGCTTTAATTCCTCAATAGCTCCGGAAACAGGTGTGTATATTCTTTTCAATACAATAATTCCTGTCACAACAACCAATAAAGCCAATACGAGAGTTGCTACAAGTGAATACAATATCAATCTTCCAACTTCTTTGAATATCTCAGATTCACCTATGTACGACACTACTCTCCATCCATTTGAACATTGTGCTACAGATATAACACATCCATCAGAATTTGTCTGATATTCGAAGTCGTCATTTTTCTTTGAAAGATTTACTTCGATTTTTTCTCCAACGCATTTTGCATTATTTGAATACATAACTTCCTCGGAATCATTTATAAGACATACCCTCATATCCTTGAGTTCATGGCTTAAATTCACCACCGAACTTAGTTCCCTGCTATAAAAAGAAGTTACGATCACAGCATTTTCATTAAGTTTCTTGACGTAGAAAAGCCTGTCTGGGCTGTTTAAATAATCAAAAAACCAACCGGACATTGTCTTCTCGTCATTTATATGTTCAGTAAAATATGTATATATTCCTCCATCTGGAAAAGCCTGAAGTGTTGTGTTGGAAATCCATCCCACGCTCTTGTCATTGGAATATACAACACCAAAATCTGTAAAATTATCAAACACACCAAGATCACTTATCCTATTCTGAATCGCCGCTTCCTGCTGTATTCTGGTAAATTCATCCAGACTACCATCTGTGGCGTCATACTCACATAGCTGATCATCGGAGAAAAAAAGAGCCACCGTATCTTCTATACCGACAAGATAATTGTCGACGTTATATTCAAGCTGTTGGTTGTTAGATGATATCAGATTCACTATCTTGCTTTTCATATTATCAACGGCCTGTTTCGTTATGATAAAAGATATCATACCTGCCGTTACAACGACAGCAGCCAGGAAGATGATAGCGAATCTCCTCCTGGCTCTGCTTATCTCATATTCAGTTCTGTTCCTGCTGCTCACTGACATAGCTTTCTTCCCCCATGTTATATACATAGGTATTATATAACAACTATTATTGGTGAATTGTCAATCTTTTTTCTCAACTTCCTGGCTCTGCTTTATTTCTTTCAATATCCTATCTGTCAGAGAATTGATGGTCTGCATCTCTTCGGTGTAGCTGTCATCTATAAGGCTCACCACATATGACATGGACGGCGACTCGCTCATCTCCATCATCAGGAATATCCAGCCATTTCTGTTGAGTATTTCGGTCAGCTCATCCTTGAAATACTCACACATATTCTCAAGTGTGGGATTTATCATGTCAAATGGTGCAATCTCATTCAAAGTCTTGTCCTGATATCTGCTCAGAAATTCTTCAACTCTGTGCTCAAGATGATGGAACTTTACAGTCTCATCTCTTCCCTTGACGACATTTATGACGATCTCCCAGGTGTGAGGATGAACCTCCCCGAGTACTCCATTTTTATATATTCCATGTCTGGCGTTGAGGTAGAATTTGAATTTGTATTGTCTGAATCTCATCTGTCCATCTCCTCCCCATAAAATACTTTTCTTGGATCATCGCCGTCTGTGACAGCTCTGAGTTCTGTTCTGATCTCGGCTCCCGCTTCATTTGCCGAGGTTCTTTTCCAGCTTTCAAGCATCTTATCACGTATCTGTTCAGCCGTTGACATATCTGTCATATACATAAGCACAACAAAATTGCCCTTTGACATTTCTGCGGTCACATGATTAGATCCCATGCAGCCCTTTATGAAATCCATTATCCTAAATATCTCATCTCTTGAAAAATAACGATTCCCCATCTGAACACTTATGAACAAAAAAATAATCGGATAAAGCTCCGGATCTGTCGATTTTGAGAGCAGAGAGTCCACAACCTCCATATCGTAATATCTGCCTGATCTTTTATCTGCAGGCTCAATATCCTTCTGCCTTAACTCTTCCTCATAGCTTTCTGTAAGTCTCTCATATTCATCGAATTTCTCATTTCTCGCTGTAAGTTCATCTTCTAATCTTTGAACCTTTCTGCCCATATGTCCTATCCTGCCGGCATATTCTATCACCATGCCGCCAAGGACAAGGAAGGCTACTATCACAGCTATTACGATATAGAATTCAAAATCATTAACTCCGTATGCCGAGAGCACATACGATCTGTCGGCGAACATCCCGATAACGTAATCAGATCCGGCAACAGCAGCCACACTGACTATTCCCTTTTTTTCGCTCATATATTCGTCCAGACCAGATGCTGTCATATTAGACAGTTCAGCCGTGGTTGCCGCATCCTTGATAAACATGATATCATCCTCTTCTATAAGGAAGGCCCATTCCGAACCGGATACATCAACTACTTCATTGATGACTGACTCCATATCTTTCTCACTCAAACCTTCCAGTCTCTCAGCCAGAATAGATGCCATCTGCGACTGGTCGTCCTTATACGCTGAAAGGATGTTGTCTCTATTGGTCTTCATGTGATAACCATAGTATATAGTTTCCAGAGCTATCATAAACAGAACAACAGCACAAGCTGTCACTACTCTTCCTCTGTATGTCTTATTCTTTTCAGCTTTCCTGCTCATGACATTTGCTCCTTCCTGTCATCTTGTACACCAACTTTCCAAACCAGCGGAAGTCATGCTTTATGATGCTCCACGCCGTCTGTCTCTCCTCGCTGAAGTTCTGCATCTTCCAGCTTCCCTTGGACTTCATGGAGTTGATTATTCCTGCAAATCTGAACCAGAACACAACAAAGTTGTACAGCGGAAGCAGAAATACAAGATACCATTTTCTCATGTAATATCTTCTGAGTTGCTTAAACGGACTCAGGAAAAGACTTATACATATATACAGCAGTGTTGTGGTAAACACATACAGAAGATACATGATTATGACCGAATCTATAATGAGCGCAAACGGATAATCCTGAAATATTCCAAGGCATATCAGCGCAAAGTACCATATCATACGCGGGAAAGCAAATGTATGGTCAAACATCACAAGTCTCACGATAAAGTCAGAGAAAAATCCACGCACGGCATTCATCCTGTTCTTCATAAACATGTGGACAACCTCTATCTCGCCCCTCTGCCATCTCTGTCTCTGTATGTACAGTCTGTTCATATCCTCTATCGGATCGACATAGAATATCGCTTCACTGCACAGTGCAACCTTATCTCCGAGCACATCCCTTATCTGAAACGTTACATGGGTGTCCTCGCACACAGTATCCGTATTGTACATGTTAGTTTTCATGATGGTTGATCTTCTGAATGCTGAAAAAGCACCTGACAAAGTAAATATATTGTTGAATTCGGACTGGAAATTTCTTCCTGCAAGGAACGCCTGACAATACTCGAAGAACTCCAGCTTTCTGAGCAGCCTAAGGCCGAATCTGTCGGTGTCATCCACCATCTCAGGGTTGGTCATGATCGTTCCGGTCATGCAGTCTATGTCAGGATTTCTCTCGAATTTAGTCACCATATTCCTGATAGCATCCCTCTGGAGCACACCATCGCTGTCTATGTGTATGATGTATTTGCCGTAGCTGTTGAAAAGCCCCAGATTGAGGGCCTTGGATTTTCCCTGTCTTGAATTTACCCAGTTCATTGTAAGATCAGGAAATTCCTCCTGACATTTGCAGAATACGTCAAAGCTCTTGTCCGTGCTCATATTATTTACAACAAGTATATAAATCTTGCTGTTAGGATAGCTTGACGCATCTATGGAGCTTATACATCTGTGAAGGCTGTGTTCCTGATTATACACAGGTATGATAAGTGTTATTTCTGGGGAGAAATTGATCGCCTTCTCCTTCCTCGACACCAGTTTTTTCTTTATCAGTATGAAAAAATTGCCTATAGTCGGTATGATCTCCATAACTATCGGTATGATGACCCATGCCGCCCAGAAAAGTATGGAGCTATGAAAGATCTGTGTTATCAGTGTCATATCTGAAACCTCCTACCTTCTGTCTGATGATCTGAGCCTTTGTGAATACAAAGAAATACAAAAGCACAGTACATGCATAGAATACCAGACGTCCTATTATGCTGTGGGCGACGAAATACGCCCCTCCGCCGAACACGTGGACAATGAGACATATGGTAAATATCCTGAGTACGTTTGCCGCAAATATGAGGGCCGGTCCAACTATGCTGAGTACCACCTTCTCATATGTGTGGTACATAGGGAAAAACCACAAAAGCGACAGGAATGCAAGCATCTCCACTATTCCTGAACACTCATAGTCTATATACATGGACAGGTTGGCATCGCCTGTTGCTATGAATACTATGTTCTTGTTGAAGTACCCTTCATATATGCCTGTCATATCACCAAACATGCCCGCAACCGCAGACACACTTTTCTGAAGAGGTGCAAGAACAACCGGCTCCACCTTTATGAGCATGAACACGAAAAGTCCTATACTCCCGGTTATGAAATACCAGAAATCCAGCTTTCCACGTTTCAGTACGGTCAATATATATATCCAAAGTACCAGTACTATAACAAAAACTATATTCATCGTCGGCGTGCACCTCCTCTCACTTATTCTCACATCCGGCCACATCCTGAACCGGCTACTTTCTCTTTCTTCTATATACTATTACTCCGCCTACGGCCATGAGCAGGGCTATAGCAGCACCAGTCCAAGGTCCTGTAGGTGTTCCTGTTATGGTGACACCCTCAGCACCTATATTCGGGTTGGATACGGTGATGGTTGCTCCCTGATCCAGCTTTACGCCAAGATAATCTGCTAATTTATCAAGTGATATGGAGAACTCTATCTCATCACCCTTGCCTGACTCGGTATGTGCAGGATCATATACCGTAAATGCCACATCGCCATCCACATCATTATAATATCCTGCAAATACTCCGAAATTCCTGTATATTCCGGCTCCAAAGCCGCTGGTCTGACCGCCCCAATTTATGGATCCATCGGAATTTACAGGGAGTACATTAAGCACACATGATTTTCCATCTACTATTATATTCCACAGATGGAACTGCATCTGGGATGTATACAGATCGTTCATGGAAAAGTGTACATACAGTCTTCCATTCTCCACTGCAAGCTGTCCCTTATGAACTGAGTAACCATTGTTACCGTTGTAGGTTATATCCGCTGACGGATACTGACTCCACTCACCGTAATGTCCATCTACCACAAGTCCAGATGTGACAGGTCCGGATATCTCCTCTGTAGTTCCTGTCTCTGTTGTAATATTCTCCGTTGTCCTCTCTGATGTACTGGACTCCGTAGATTTCTGTTCTGTTGTGTTCTCTGATGTCTGCTCTGTTGTCACTTCGGTATTCTCAGTCGACTCTTCGGTTGTAGTCTCTTCTGTGCTGCTATCTGCAGCCTCTGTGGTTGCCTCACTTCCAGCCTCTGTAGTCGTCTCAGATGATGAACTGTCACCTGCTATATCAAGCTCGGCCGTATTGCCATTCCAGCCTATTGTTATATTCATCACAGCTGTTCCATATATGCTGACTGGCACCTTCGCACTCCAGGACATATCCGCATATCCCCAGCCAGATGATGATGCGCCAGTATTTGTCGTATAACCAGTAGCGCCGTTGATTGCCTGATACCATGCATTTAACACGCTGAATGATGAACCATCGCCATTGTTGCCTGTGTTGATCACCAGCTTGGACAATGCCCCCGGAGCTGTCTGACCATTCACAGATACATCAAATGTCTGCTGTATATAATTGGTCCATGAACCGCTGTATTCCAGATAGATGTACTCGCCATCCGTTGTCACTTCCACGCTGCCGCCATTGCCGTCGGAGAACGTCTGTGCCTGACTTCCGAATATGGAAACACCTGAAAAGATGATCACCATGCATACCGCAGTTATAATTCCTGTAAGTCTCTTCATTTTAGTTCTTCTGTTCTTCATATAATCACGCCTTCTCTTGTAGTAAAATCTATTGTAAGTTGTTTGCTCCTGTCATACTCTCAAGTCTCAGTATGTCGTCAAATATCTTCTGATAATTCCTGTTGCTTGTATCCATGTTCATGGTAGGAAGCAGCAGTCTGTCTGACACCTGATATACACACAGCGGATTCTCGGATATATCAAGCTGATAAAGCTCCATTCCATTCTTCTCAAGTCTCCGCCTTAACTCTTCGTAGAAGTAATCTCCCAATGTCTCAAGAGTGTTCTCACATCCTTGAAACTCAGGAAGCTCATTCAGATACTTGTCTCTGTACTGATCAACAAACGCTGAAACTATCGCCTCAAGTTTGAAAAAAGGTATATCCTCACTCTTATCCTTCATTCCTATATATGTGACTAACGTAAACGAATGCCCGTGCATCTTCTCCCTGTCACCATTAAAACTGTGTCTGGCATTGAAGTAAGATTTATATATGTAATAATTAAACAACCAGCCACCTCCTTGCTTTATATGTCAGACTACGGCACAATAAACCTATACTTACCACCTCTAGATTATAGATACCTAATTGTGATATATCAATGATGAAAAATCGCCAAAATTATGACTATTTTATGAACATATTGTGACTTTATGTATAATAAGAACATTCCAACCGATTGCGCTATTCACATTTCTATGCTTGTTTGATCGTTATTGACTGAATAGTCACAAAATCAATCAAACGGTCATAATGTGAATGGTCACACAAAAAAAGATCCCATCCATATGAATGAGATCTTTTTTTATAATATGCATTATTTGCTCTTACATTGTCATTACGCCGCAAGCAATTTCTCGACACTTACAAGCTTTACACAGAGAACAAATATCTCTGTTGCCTGCTGCATCTCCTCCGGTGTAGGGAATGAAGGTGCGATTCTGATGTTGCTGTCCTTTGGATCGTTGTGGTATGGGAATGTTGCTCCTGCACCTGTGAGGATAACTCCTGCCTCCTTGCACTTTGCAACTATAGCCTTTGCACAGCCCTCCATGGCATCAAATGATATGAAGTATCCGCCGAGAGGCTTGATCCATGAACCAATTCCAAGTCCATCAAGCTCCTCCTCAAGAACTTTGAGTGTAGCCTCAAACTTTGGTCTCATAAAATCAGCATGCTTCTTCATGTGCTCCTTGAGTCCGTCAAGGTTCTTGAAGTATCTTGCATGTCTGAGCTGATTTACCTTATCGTTTCCTATGGTCTGTATTGTGTAATGCTTCTTGGCATCCTCAAGATTTGCATGTGATGTAGCCATAGCTGAAACACCTGAACCAGGAAAGCTTACCTTTGATGTTGATGCGAACTCAAATACCATATCTGGATTGCCAGCCTTCTCGCACTCTCCGATAATATCAAGTATCTCTACCTGATTGTCCTCGTACAGATGATGGATTACATATGCATTGTCCCAGAAGATCCTGAAATCCTTAGCTGCCGGCTTAAGATTTGCAAATCTTCTCACTGTCTCATCACTGTAGCTGATACCCTGTGGGTTTGAGTACTTTGGAACACACCATATACCCTTTACAGTTGGATCTGAATTTACAAGTTCCTCAACCATATCCATGTCAGGACCTGTCTCTGACATAGGTATGTTGATCATCTCTATTCCAAAATGCTCTGTGATAGCAAAATGTCTGTCATATCCCGGAACAGGACAGAGGAACTTTACCTTGTCAAGCTTACACCAAGGTGTCTCTCCCATTATTCCGTGTGTATATGCTCTTGATACAGTGTCAAACATAAGAGTAAGACTTGCGTTACCACCGATGAAGATATGATCCTCAGTGGTTCCCATCATCTCAGCCATAAGTCTTTTGACTTCTGGAATTCCATCAAGGCACCCATAGTTTCTGCAGTCTATGCCACACTCTGACTTCATATCAGAATCACTGTTGATAACATCCATAAGACCAACAGATACTCCAAGCTGGGTTGGTGATGGCTTTCCTCTTGACATATCAAGGTTCAGGCCAAGAGCCTTCTTCTCCTCATATGCCGCAAGCAGCTGCTCTCTAAGTTCCATTAACTCTTCTCTTGATAATTCACTGTACGCTTTCATAAAAAGTCTCCCTTGCTACCTAACAATGTTATAGTTATATGTCCAGATTGCACGTCAAAACATTCTATATTAAATAGGCAATTCTAACGTTCAACCCTTGTATCATATAATTTATTTCTCCGGTTGTCTAGACCTTAATCGCATAAGTTTGCAGTATTTTGCAAATTTTGGTTGAAAAATCTAAGTCCAAACACTAAATCCGACTATATTTTCGTCAAAATTATATATTTAACTTTTTATTTTCAAGTTAGCCGACATTGAAAGATGCTGCAGTGTTCTTTTTGTAGTGAACTTAAATATATGACTCTGGCGGTTATTTGGATGGTATCATGGATGCTATCTCAGCGGCAAGCTGCGATTTTGGCATGGTCTGAAGTGTTATTCTGCCAGGGCCTGTTACCACTGTATTGAAGAATCCCTCTCCTCCAAAGAACATATTCATGGCACCACCTTTTACTGTCTCTGCATTCAAGGAGCATGTTGCATCCATCATTGCAAGATAACCTGTGTCAATGACCATCTGCTGTCCCGGAGCAAGCATGTAATCCACAACCGAACCATCTATCTCGAGGAATACGATACCCTGACCTGTTATTCTCTGCATGATAAATCCTTCACCTCCAAAAAAGCCGCCTGCAATTTTTTTCTGGAAAGCTATCTCAAGATTCACCCCCGGCGTCGATGCAAGGTATGCTGACTTCTGACAAATGATCTCCTTGCCAGGTTCTATCTCAACCGCCATAATATTTCCCACAAAGCTTGAACCGAATGCTATCAGTCCAGGTCCCCCCTGAGCCGTATATGTATTTCGGAACATCGATTCACCGGATATGGCCCTGGTGAACATCTTGCCTACTCCGCCACCAGACGTCTGCATCTGCATGTTTGGTGACATCCACACCATTGCACCCTTTTCGCAGTTCACGGATTCACCTGCCTCCAAAATGATTTCTACCACAGGCATCATGCCGCCTTTGATCTCGTATCTCATATAATCTGACCTCCCTGTATTCTTCATATTTAAATATGAGTTTCATTTTTTTAATGATACAAATGTATTATATAGTAAATACTATTCATATAACAATGTTTATTTATAAATCGTGGGTAAACACCTGTTTTTTATTTATTTACCCACTCTTTCGACTTTATGGAGCGACTTTTTTCATATATTAATTGCATTTTTTGAAACACAATGGTATATTTATTCAGATAAAAGTATGAAAGGAAGATGTAAAAATGAAACTCAAAAAATTATTAGCAATTTCAATGTCAGCAGTTCTGGCTATGACAGCTCTTACTGCTTGCGGAAGCAAGGATGATTCTTCGGAGTCAGCTTCAGGGAACGCATCATCAAAGAAGACTGCAAAGGTCATCGAGATCGACCTTACAGATGAGCAGTACGCATTTGGTGTTGACAAAGAGCAGCCTGAGCTGTTAACACAGGTCAACGACTTCATCAAGACAATGAACGAGGATGGATCATTTGACGAGATCTGCAACCACTACTTCGGTGACGGAGAGCCTGTTGCAGTTCAGTCAGCTACACTTGACTCAAGCAAGGATCAGCTTGTAGTTGCAACAAATGCTGCATTTGAGCCATTTGAGTATACAAAGGGTGAGAACTACTACGGTGTCGATATGGAGATAGCTAAGGCTCTCGCAGACAAGCTTGGCAAGGAGCTTGTTATCCAGAACATGGATTTCGACGCTGTATGTCTCTCAGTTGGTCAGCACAAGTGTGATATCGCTATGGCAGGTCTTACTATCAAGCCAGACCGTGAGGAGTATGTAAGCTTCTCAGATTCATACTACAAGGCTTCTCAGAAGCTTATTGTTCCATCTGACAACACAGAGTTTGACGAGTGCAAGACAGCCGATGACGTTGCTAAGATCCTTCAGGCTAAGGGTTCAGACATGAAGATCGGTTTCCAGACAGGTACAACCGGACAGTTCTACTGCGAGGGTGACGCAGACTGGGGATTCACAAAACTTGCTATGACTTCAACCGGCTACAAGAACGGTTCTCTTGCAGTTCAGGATCTTTTAAATGGTAACCTCAACTATGTTATCATCGATGCCGCTCCAGCAGCCAGCATCACTGCTGCTCTTAACGCAATGCAGTAAATTTCAATTCGGATTTAGTAATTTTAGTATTAACGCCAATTATGTTTGAAAGGATATTTCATGGGAGACATTTCTACAAAAATACAAAAGTTCATAGAAATATTCATCGACAACAACGGGTATGTTAAGGTAGTCGAGGGTCTGAAGAATACTGTGATAATAGCCATTGCAGGTCTTATCATCGGTATAATAATCGGTACCCTCATAGCTACCGTCAGGGTAATTCCAAAGTACAAGCGTCTGCCTAGAGTTCTGGATGCAATCTGCAGTGTATATGTAGGTTTCTTCCGTGGAACACCTATGGTTGTACAGCTCCTTCTCTTCTACTATGTTCTTCTTCCTATAGTGGGAGGACATATGACAGGAGTTCAGGTGGCTATGCTTGTATTCGGACTCAACAGCGGTGCCTACATCTCAGAGATCATGCGTGGTGGTATACTCTCAGTTGATCCAGGTCAGATGGAAGGTGGACGTGCCATGGGACTCAGTTTTTCGACTACCATGCTCAAAATCGTTATACCTCAGGCAGTCAAGAATATTCTGCCAACCCTTGGAAATGAATTTATTTCTTTAATAAAAGAGACTTCAGTTGTAAGTTTTGTCGGAGCAACTGATCTCTACGTTGCATTCAACTATATCGGAAGTAACAGTTACGAATTCATGATCCCTTATCTGGTCATGGCACTTATCTACATCGTGATGGTGCTTCTCATCAGCCTGGGAATCAAATTAATGGAAAGGAGCCTGAGAAAGAGTGATAGACGTCATTAATCTTGAAAAAAGTTTCGGTGATAACAAGGTCTTAAACGGCATCAATATCACCATAGACAAGGGCGATATAATGGTTGTTATCGGTCCCTCAGGTTCTGGTAAAAGTACATTTCTTCGCTGTCTGAACTGTATGGAAGATCCTACCGGCGGCCAGATCATATTCAACGGTGTTGATATAGCAGACCCTAAGGTCGATATCAACATACACCGCCGTCATATGGGTATGGTTTTCCAGCATTTCAATCTGTACAACAATAAAACTGTTATACAGAATATCATGCTTGCTCCTGTCTATGTCAGATGTCAGGATCTTAAAAAGGCAAAGCGGCATAATCTTCTGCTCCCTGTCACCAATCTCTTCCGCAAGGAAAAGCAGACAAAGCAGGAAATAACAACAACAAAGTCAGAGATCATTGCCGAGGCACATGCAAAGGCTGAGGAACTCCTGAAGAGGATCGGTCTTGAGGACAAGGCAGATGTATATCCATCTACTCTCTCAGGCGGTCAGAAGCAGCGTGTTGCCATTGTCCGTGCTCTTGCCATGAATCCTGATGTAATCCTGTTTGATGAGCCAACCTCCGCTCTTGACCCCGAGATGGTCGGCGAGGTTCTTGATCTCATGAAGGCTCTTGCAGATGAAGGCATGACAATGATCATTGTTACCCATGAGATGGGATTCGCCAGAGAGGTTGCCAATAAGGTCGTATTTATTGACGACGGACAGATTCTAGAATCCGGTACACCGGAGGAATTCTTCGGCAGCCCTAAGAATCCTAGGCTTAAGGATTTCCTTTCAAAGGTGTTATAAGACATTTTATCCGGCATGTGTGTTTTTTCATATGTGCCGGATTTTTTATGTAAAAAATCATATCATTAATAATTTTTACTGTATATTCATACGTACTTTCCAATTCAATTCTTTATTCATTTCATATTTCAGTTCATTTTTTCAATTTATTTCCTTATAAACTCTGTACTTTTGGCCTCTTATACTTTATAATAACAATAATTTGGGCATTTTTATAAAAGAAAATAAATGATGTCCGGCAATGTTCAAAATCACATTACAATAAGGAGAAAACTATGCCAAAAAGAGAAGACATTAACAAAGTTCTGATAATAGGATCTGGTCCAATCATCATCGGTCAGGCATGTGAGTTCGACTACTCAGGAACTCAGGCGTGCAAGGCACTTAAGAAACTTGGATACGAGATCGTACTGGTCAATTCCAACCCTGCTACCATAATGACAGATCCTGAGACAGCTGATGTCACATACATCGAGCCACTCAATGTCAAGAGACTTGAGCAGATAATTGCAAAAGAGAGACCTGATGCTCTTCTTCCAAATCTCGGAGGACAGTCAGGACTTAACCTTTGTGCTGAACTTGCAAAAGAAGGCATCTTAGACAAATACAATGTCAAAGTCATCGGTGTTCAGGTTGATGCCATTGAGCGCGGTGAGGACAGAATCGAATTCAAGAAATCCATGAACGCAATCGGAATAGAAATGGCAAGAAGTGAGGTTGCCTACTCTGTAGATGAGGCTCTCGCCATCGCAGATCAGCTCGGATACCCTGTTGTTCTTCGTCCTGCATACACCATGGGCGGTGCCGGCGGCGGACTCGTATACAACAAGGAGGAGCTCAAGACTGTCTGTGCAAGAGGTCTCCAGGCCAGCCTTGTAGGTCAGGTTCTCGTTGAGGAGTCAATCCTCGGATGGGAGGAGCTTGAGCTTGAAGTTGTACGTGACTGTGAAGGCAATATGATCACTGTATGTTTCATCGAGAACATCGATCCTCTCGGCGTACACACAGGTGATTCATTCTGCTCCGCTCCTATGCTCACAATCTCTGAGGACGTCCAGAAGAGACTCCAGGAGCAGGCATACAAGATTGTTGACTCTGTTGAGGTCATCGGTGGAACAAATGTACAGTTCGCACACGACCCTGTATCTGACAGAATCATCGTAATCGAGATCAACCCTAGAACATCCCGTTCTTCTGCCCTGGCATCAAAGGCTACAGGATTCCCTATCGCCCTTGTGTCAGCCATGCTGGCAACAGGACTTACCCTCAAGGATATTGAGTGCGGTAAGTACGGCACATTGGACAAATACGTTCCTGACGGTGACTACGTGGTTATCAAGTTTGCACGCTGGGCATTTGAGAAGTTCAAGGGTGTCGAGGACAAGCTTGGAACACAGATGCGTGCCGTAGGTGAGGTCATGAGTATCGGTAAGACCTACAAGGAGGCTTTCCAGAAGGCTATCCGAAGCCTTGAGACAGGAAGATACGGTCTCGGCTATGCAAAAGACTACAATACAAAGAGCAAGGATGAACTCTTGCGCATGCTCGCACATCCATCAAGTGACAGACATTTCATCATGTACGAGGCACTCAGAAAGGGCGCTACAGTAGATGAGATATTTGATATAACAAAGGTTAAGCACTACTTCGTTAAGCAGATGAAGGAACTCGTTGAGGAAGAGGAGGCTCTCGCAGCACATAAGGGCACTCTCCCATCTGATGAGGCTCTCACCACTGCAAAGAAGGACGGTTTCTCAGACAGATACCTCAGCCAGATCCTTGAGATTCCTGAGGAAGATATCAGAAATAAACGAATCGAGCTCGGAGTTACTGAGGCATGGGAAGGCGTACACGTAAGCGGAACAAAGGACAGTGCTTACTACTACTCCACATACAATGCACCTGACAGCAATCCGATAAATGAGGATAAGCCAAAGGTTATGATCCTCGGCGGAGGTCCTAACAGAATCGGTCAGGGTATCGAGTTTGACTACTGCTGCGTACATGCATCACTGGCACTTAAGAAACTCGGATTTGAGACTATCATAGTAAACTGTAATCCAGAGACTGTTTCAACTGACTATGATACATCAGACAAGCTCTACTTTGAGCCGCTTACACTTGAGGATGTTCTCAGTATTTACAACAAGGAAAAGCCAGTGGGCGTCATCGCACAGTTCGGCGGTCAGACACCTCTTAACCTTGCTTCTGACCTTGAGAAGAACGGCGTAAAGATCCTCGGCACATCTCCTGCTGTCATCGATCTTGCAGAGGACAGAGATCTCTTCCGTGAGATGATGGATAAGCTTGAGATCCCTATGCCAGAATCTGGTATGGCTACTACTGTTGACGAAGCACTTGAGATTGCTCACAAGATTGGCTATCCAGTCATGGTCCGTCCATCATACGTTCTCGGCGGACGTGGTATGGAGGTCGTATACGATGATGAGAGCCTTGACGGATATATGAGAGCTGCCGTTGGTGTCACACCAGACAGACCTATACTTATAGACAGATTCCTGAATCACGCCCTTGAGTGTGAGGCAGATGCCATAAGCGACGGAACTCACGCATTTGTTCCTGCCGTTATGGAGCACATCGAGCTTGCCGGAGTTCACTCAGGTGATTCAGCCTGCATCATTCCTTCAGTCCACATCACTGCTGAGAATGTTGCCACTATCAAAGAATATACAAAGAAGATCGCTGAGGAGATGCATGTCGTAGGTCTTATGAACATGCAGTACGCTATTGAGAAGGGCAAGGTATATGTTCTCGAGGCAAATCCTAGAGCATCCCGTACAGTACCTCTCGTATCAAAGGTATGTAACGTGCGCATGGTTCCTATCGCTACTGATATCATCACATCAGAGCTCACCGGAAGACCATCTCCTGTTCCAGCTCTCAAGGAGCAGCACATACCATATTACGGAGTTAAGGAAGCTGTATTCCCATTCAACATGTTCCCAGAGGTTGACCCGATCTTAGGACCTGAGATGAGATCTACAGGTGAGGTTCTCGGACTTTCAACCTACTACGGAGAGGCATTCTATAAGGCTCAGGAGGCTACACAGACTCTCCTTCCTACAAGTGGAACTGTCCTGATCTCTGTAAACAGAAAGGACAAGGATGAGGTTATCGAGATTGCTCAGCTCTTCGAAAAAGCTGGTTTCAAGATTCTTGCTACAAGCGGAACATATGCCATAATTACGGCTGCCGGAGTTAAAGCTGAGAAAGTCAAAAAGCTCCAGGAGGGCAGACCAAACATCAATGACCTTATAACAAATGGCTCTATAGACCTGATAGTCAATTCTCCAAGCGGTAAGGAAAGTGCCCACGACGACAGTTACCTCAGAAAGGCTGCCATCAAGGCAAAAATTCCTTATATGACTACAATTGCAGGAGCAAGAGCAACCGCAAAGGGTATCCTGTACGTTCAGGCGCATGGCGACAGCGATGTAAAGTCACTGCAGGAGCTTCACAGTGAGATAAAGGACGCTGAGTAATATCAGGTGCGAGCGGCTTTGCCGCTCAGGTGGCCCTGCTGATAGATGGCAGAAGCTGCTTCTTGGCGGCATGGCTGTTTATTTGGCTTGCTGTTTGCCGGTTCGTGGACTAGCAAGCTTGCTTAGCATTCAAAAGTGCATAAATTTTTCGCTAGAATGATAAAAACCGAGAAAAAGATACAATTTCTAATAATTTTGTATCTTTTTCCTGGTTTTATTTGTATTAAGTGAAAATTTTATGCACTTTTTGCTAACTGCTCTTCTCACCAAACTACCTCTCTCACCATACTTATCCTTCTAACCAAGCTGCACTTCTCGCAAAACTGCCATTCTCACCATACTGCCCTTCTCGCAAAACTACTATTCCCACCATGCTAAACTTCTCGCCAAACGCCCATCTCTCTAAGCACCCTTGTACCTCCCCATGTCCAGCTGGCGATGCCGATGCATCTACTATGCATTATCCACCAGTCTACCTTTCTTCAAATGCAATATCTTATCAGCCTTTTTTGCCAGATCAGTTGAATGAGTTACAACAATGACACACTTATTCATCTGATGAGCACAGTTTCCCAAAATATCCATAATTTCATCTGCTGTATCCTCATCAAGATTTCCTGTCGGCTCATCAGCAAGCATTACCTTGGCATCCGAAGCCAACGCCCTGGCAATCGCAACCCTCTGCTGTTGTCCTCCAGATAGTTTTAGTACATTTCTTTTTGTCTCCTCAGCTGTAAACCCTAGCTGCTCCAAGATAGCCAAAGGTGACTTTGTGGATGTCAGAGCCACATTCTCAGCCGCTGTCATATAATCTATAAGATTATAGTTTTGAAAAATAAAAGTTATATTGTTTCTGCGATGTCTTGCAAGCCCAATTTCTACTATATCCACTCCCCTATAATATATAGCGCCTTCATCCGGACTATCCAATCCACCAAGCAACGACAACAAGGTTGTTTTTCCACATCCAGAAGAACCTAATATAGCATATATTTTACCCTCGTCAAATTCTGCTGATATGTTATTAAGGATATTTCTCTTTCCCTCATAGCTGTATTTTATATTATTCATCTCCATAATACCCATCTTCGCCTTCCTCCCTAATTCATTTTTACAAGAATTTCTTTTGGATTTAATCGAACTATAATCCATGACGATACAATTACTGAAATCAAAATCAACAATATTTCTATACCACACACAGGAAGCATGTACGATGAATTTATATGTATACTGATATCTGACTCATTCTCTGTCATCCATTGAAAAATAATTTCTCCTGCTTTCTCTGCAACACTATAACTAAGCCATATTGAAACCCAAAACGAGAGAACCGCCACCGAAAATGTTTCAACAAGTATTTGCAGGATAATATCAGCTCTTCTCTTACCCATGGATAACAGTATTCCAATCTCTCTTATACGCCCCTTGATCCAGATAAACATGAGCAAAGTTAAAATCACTGTACTGACAACCGAAATAAATACAATAATTTTATTTATCATATACCCTGCAGATTTCAAAGGTTTAGAGATAATATCATATTCCGTTGTGTCAATAGTCAGCTTCAGTGTACGGCCTTTTAATTCCGGCAATTCTGCTATTTGGTTATATGTACTCTGAATCCTCTCAGGATCTTCAACGTATATAGTCAATTGCTGATATCCACATAATTCATCCTTAAACAATTCAAACATAGTTTCATAATCTATATAACCACAATTTGCCGGTATTTCATCCACGGTCAATGCATTTGCAAATGTTCCTTCAGTACCATCATATATGCCCACTATTTCAAATTCCGATATAACATCTGTATCCAGCGAATACAGTTTTATGCTGTCGCCAACAGACAGTTTATTATAATCTGCAAGTTCTTTTGAAATAAGACATACGTTTGTATCATCCGGTGTAATATGTCTTCCATTTACAAGCTTATATTCACCGCTCTGAAACCTGGTACATTTATCAGATGATAATGTTGCCGTGTATGCTGACGCCTCACCATACTGTGTATAACTCAATCCAAATGCTGCCGGCAGATAATCAAAATCTACCCCGGCACCATAATAAGCAGCTGTATCCTCCGAATTGTAGTCGATCACGCCATCTACGTTTGAGATTGCCTGTACTATATCTTTTGTTATCAGATCACCATTATAACCATACACTGTTCCCCACTGATTCTTATCTCCATTTCCCATATGGCCATCAGTGTCAAGTTCTAACATGATCCTGCCACCTATAGATTTCTGAACACTGGATGCCGCAGAATTTGTAGAATCTTGTATCGCCATCCCTATAAATAACAAAGATGTAATAACTGTAAGGACACAAAACAGAATAATAGTTTTGATCTTATTTCTAATACAATACAGTCCTGCCCTTCTAATAAAACCCAAGTTACTCTCCTCCTAACATATCTTTGATAATATTTCCATTGGTTTAAGTCTTATAATTGCGATTGACGATGCCAATGTGGATAAAATCACCACAACCACCTGGCATACGTAAATAATCAATATATGGGAAATCCCCATACTCATATAGTTTTTAATGTTGAAATCATACGTTGTTTCTCCCATCAACATATCAACCCTCATTATCCCGGTTTGAATATCGCTAAATAAATTATCACCTATACACTCGATGATCCTGGTATATGTGATATATGCAAAGATCATAGCTGTCAGCGTGACCACCATTACTTCAATAATAAATCCGCAAATAATTGAAAACTTTGATATACCTGTTGCAAGCATGATTCCTGTCTCCCTCATTCTGCTGTGTATATGCAGTGTAAGTATCAACGTTAAAATCAACATACTGCCGGTAGATACACTAATTATCAGTATTTTTATAAGATTTCCCATCGATGATAATCTATCTGCTATCTTTAAATATTTGAAATCATTTGTACGAATAAAATGTGTTTTCCAATCAATGGACTGAATATCTCTGACATTCATAACAATTTCCTGCAGCTTGGCAGGATCAGTAATGTAAAAATCAACCTCACCTGTATAAACACCTGTTTTACTTTCTCCCAATTCATCAAGTACATCCAGGCTCGTATATAAACCATTTTCAGTCATTCCAGCCGTTGGCTTTATCTCATCATTTTGAATATTTAATTTATATATTCCCACAACTGTCACTTCAACAAACGCAGTTTTTACTGAAATCCCATCTATATATTTTCCGTTCCTCTCTCCTGGCATCGCATGTATAAGCGTAAGAGTATCTCCAATAGATATATTATTCAGTTCTGCAAGCTGCTCACTTATAATAATTACCGATTTGTCAGCATCCTTTATGTGTCTCCCCACAGTAATAACAAGCTCGTCATCTACAAATTGAGATGCAAGCGCCGAGTACCTGAGTGCCGTGATCTTTCCCATGTTACTTTCTTCTGTATGCCGGTCTCCTGGAACAAACTCTATACCTTTTCCTTTGGCAAACCCATAATTTATCGGGTTGCAATACTCTATATTATTATTTTGCAATATTTCTTCGACCTGCCTCTGCGAAATCTTTATATTATTCTCTCTTACCTCCATCTCCCCATTACTGTTTGCTTGCACTTCAGTATTTGCCCTTATATAAAATGCCGCTCCAACAGAAGTCCTTATATCTCCTGTTAATTGTTTAGTCGCATTCAGAATACTGAAACACGAAACCATAAATGTTGCAATTACAAACAGCAACAACAGAAGGCTCACGCATTTACCTTTTTTTCGTATTAGATAAAGCATTGCCCTGTGTACTGTATTCATATGTTTCCATCATCTCCTCTCTTTTCCTTCTATCTTACAGTCACACAATTTGCTTTTAATTTGATTTTCATAAGAATCTGATATAGACGACAATGGCTGCCAGCTAAATGCTGACAGCCATTGAACGAACTATTGTCCTATTTGATTTTTAATACAAATGCCACTCCTCGCCCTGTATTTTTAAGAGAATATATAAATCCATGCAGGTCAAAAACTGTTTTTACAATATATAAGCCAAGACCACTTCCTCCTGTAGATTTGTTTCTTGATTTGTCTGCCCGATAAAAAGGTGTAAATATCTGATCGATTTCATCCTCCGGAATGAATACTCCAGTATTTTCAACTACAAATTTCTTTCCTTGTCCTTCATCCCTGATATAAATGTACACATCTTCATCACACGGCGAATGTCTTATGGCATTGCCTATAATATTGGATAATGCCTTATCCCATAGATTAGGATTTACATTCACATCAACATCCTCTACGATATTCTGATGCAGCCTGATATCTTTTTCTGATGCAAGAGTTGAAAGATTCTTTATAGCATCATCCACCGAACTTTTCAATGAAACACTTATTAACGAACCTCTGATGTCCGTACTTTCCATTTTCGATATATATATTATCTCTGCCACAAGTCCTTCTATATCTTCTACCGTTTTTAATGACTCAGGTAAATATTTATCGTGATTTTGATAATCCCCATATCCTAATATCATGTTCTCTAGCTGCCCCTTTAGTATTGTAAGAGGGGTTTTTAGCTCATGGGACACGGCAGCAAAAAAATTTCTCCGTCCTTCTTCAAGAGTCTTAAATTTTTCCACATCAATAGCCAACTGATCATTTGCATTTTTCAGACTATCCATTGACAAACTTAACCTGTCTGACATGGTATTGAGACTTGATACCAATATACCAATCTCATCATCCCTTTGAATATCACATTTCCACACCATATCTGAGCACGATATATTCCTTGATATCTCACTTATTCTGATAATAGGCTTAACTATAATTCGGCTGCATATAAAGCCACTCAAGGCTGAGATAAAAAATATAATTCCAACTATCACCGGAATATAATGAATCATAATACCAGTTATTTCTTCTGATGTATTAGATATTGAAGATACTACAAGTGTATATTCTTTGTCACTATCCAGAAAAGACACTGTCACAGCAATATTTGACGTTGCCGAAGTTAATTGATCTGCCTTTATCTCTCCAAAATTCAATGTCTCGTTATCTCCAATGAGATAGGCTACAGCGTTATTCTGAATACAGAAAATATATATATCTTTAAGTGCTGTCTCATAGCTAAGCTCTCCAACTCTTCCAGCCAGTTTTTCTGTGTTAAAACCCAATTGCTTATCAGATGTGATCTGATATCTTCTGGGAATCACCGTAATAACTATTATATAGATAATCATGCAGCAAACAATTAGTGACAAGAAAACCCATAAAAATACCTTTACACTTAGACTTTCTTTAATTCTCCTTCGCAATCCTATATCCCACCCCTCTGACTGTCTCAATATAGTCGGCTCCAAGTTTCCTGCGCAGATTCATAATATGAAAATTCACCCCATTCTCATTTCCAACAAAATCATATCCCCACACAAGATTAAGCAGATCATCCCTCGTAAATACCCGGCCTTTATGCTTAAGCATGAGCAATAATATATCAAATTCAAGATGAGTAAGCGATATCTCTTCCCCATCTACACTCACAGTCCTCTCTGTCTCACTTAATATAATGTCTTTATAAATAATTACATGCTTATCCGATATTTCATTATTCAATGTCACCCGTCTTAACATAGCCTCCACGCGTTTCAACACCACTCTTATAGAAAAGGGCTTTGTTATATAATCATCTGCCAGCTTATCAAAACCCTTTATCTGATCATCCTCATTATCAAGAGCAGTCAATATAATAATTGGAATATGTGACTCCTGCCGTATCATTTCACATACTGTATATCCATCTATCTTTGGAAGCATTATATCTAGCAACACCAGATCAAAGTTATCCCTATGAAATGTATTAATACCTTCAAGACCATCCGATGCAACACTCACCCTATAGCCCGCATATGTAAGTGGCTCTGAAAGTATTTTCTGTATAGCTGGTTCATCTTCAATTATCAATATTTTCGCATCCATACACAGCCCTCCAGTCAAGATTATAACAGGAATCTATTAGTTTTCGGTTAGCTTTTTATAAAATAAACCAGGTAAATATGCACATTCTACTTCCATGCATATTTACCTGGTTTATTAGAAATTATTGTATTTCATATCAGGACAGACTCTCAAGAAACTTATCGATATACTTCTCCATATAATCCTCCGCCTGCACGATCATTCCGGCATGGCCTCCCGGTACATGTATTATATCGGCATCAAGCCCTGTGAAAAGCTCCTCAAGTATACGCTGATCTTCCTTCTTGAAAATATCATTATCCGGTATGAGTACCTGAATCCTGCCACGCAGATACTCGAAATCTTTCTTCTCAAAATACGGATAATCCTTCAGCATATAGACGCACTGGAAACTATGTATAAATCGTTGTTTATATCCAAGATCCATCGCAATCTGTTCATAAAATGTCCGCCCATATTCCTGATTCTCTGGTGACTCACACTCAAGAAACTTAGGACTCTTTTTTATAAGTGCATTTAGTACCGTTTTTGCTGGAAGCAGCTTGAGAAGTCCTACATAAATCGGCTCTATAAATCTCTCCTTCTGGATATCTCTGATATAATCCGAGTCTATCGTCAAAGTGGTCGTGATATGCTCCACGGACAGCTATCATATCCGTCATTATGTTCACTGTTAAAAATATCTTCTATGACATCCCAGTAGAATGACTGTACTCTATCGAAATTTTCTTTTTGTACTTTTTGAAATCGAAACATATTATTAACTCCCTGATATTTTTTTGATATAGAAGTTTACTTAGGGCCTTGTTCTTATCATTTATTCTTATATAATTATTTATCAGCCATTGTTGAATATCGAACATTTGTTTGTTATAATATAAATGGTGCTACCCTATTCGGTAGGCGGTTAGCCTTCGTCACAGGAGTTTATAGCCTGTGTTTACATAGATAAATCCATTTCTGGAAATCTATTACGGAGGTTTGCGCTTATGCTTACAACGGAACTTTTTATAGCCATCATCAGCTTATGCATCACATGCTTTGCTCTTGGTTATGCCGTTGGCTCTAAGAGCAATGATAAGACACAAAAATAACCGCCCAGTCCTGACAAACTTTAGCGGTTACTTTTGTATCCAATAATATCAGGGCTAACCGTCTATCGGTAGCACCTTTTTATATTATATTAGCATTCCCACACATTCGTGTCAAATATATATTCGCTCATATTTCCCTTATCTCACTGAAGCTTCCCCATCATTTCCTCAAATAACTCAGGCCTGAGTAAGACAAGTCCGCCATGTCCGAGTTCCGGTAATACCTCAAACTCCGTCTGAGGCAGTCTGCGTCTGATATACGCTATGTCATTTTTTCGCTCTTTTTCTTCATTCTTTGCATACCAATAATGGATATGCGTATCAATCTTCGGAACAGGATCCGGCACCTTATAGTTATTGCATGATTCAAATGTTCTCCACAGTGTCTTGCTGCTGCAATGCCTCAGAACATCTGCCACATACTGCAGATCTTCCTTGGAATAGCCATCTGTAGCAAATGCCTTTTCCAGCAGAGCAACGCCTCCAGCTCTGCCTATCATCATCATAAGATAATCCTTAAGCGCAATAAAGCGTGTCACTATCCACGGCAACTGATACTGTGTGATTCCGCCATCGATGACACAATGCTTTATTCTGACCTTCTGTCCCAGCGCAACCATCATCGCTACGGAACCGCCCATTGAACAGCCGTATACCGCATAGATCTCCGTAAAGCCCTTCGCCTTGATCCAGTCATTTAATTCCGCTGCTATCTGCTCCACGCTAGTAAAATCACTGTCATTTTCAAAATCATAACCGGGGAGTGCCGGAACCAGCAGATGATAATTCTTCTCCAACAGAGGAATTACATTCTCAAAGTAATCCCACTTCACAACAGATGGATGTATCAATATGATCGTTTCTTTATTCTCTTTTCCGAACTCATGGACAGTCATTGTATTTTTCCTTCCTCATACCGTATTCTTTCTTTAGATCATTATGCGAATCTTAAACTCTTGCTATCATGATTCAATCACAGCTCGCCAATTATTCCGGAGCACTGGTGCACTTTGTAGGTTCAATATGAGCATTCGCATTATGACAATTGCAACGCCCATGATTCATTTTACCGCTCAATATTCATGCAAGAATATGACTCACTTACATTTATTATAGCATTCATGTAGCATTCCTTATAGAGAGTGTTTCTCAATAGCATTCAATACCTAATTGATAAATACAATATTCACCCATTTACTTTGATATTTTTCACCGCCATTACAATCATTGTCACACTATATATCAAAGCAATTATCAGCATGCATCGTGAAATCAAGAATCCAACAGTGAATTGTATCGGAATACAAATCAGCGGTATGAGTACAATCGAAAATATGATCGTAACTATGGGATATTTCCTCTTTATATTGAAATATAAAGCAAGTATTGCCATTGCAATACCAATCAGAAACATAATTCCAAATACTATAAGTAAAAATGCTATTGTATTTACCATTTCAAACTCCCCCATACAAATATTTGCCACATTTATCTCATCTATGGTTTTGTCGACAAGCACTGGTATGCCAAATGTCGAATGGACGGTCCTTGTAAATCCACAGGTTAACATTTTGAACATTGGACTATAGTCCATTTTTAACGTCATTTTATCCGCGTGACATGGAAATTACAACACTCATCCCCCTGTCCAAGAGTCTTAGTACGATGAAGCTAGCCCCCTTCATTCCTGTAATTTCTCTCATCCATATTGCACAGGCACGGAACGAATTCAAAGCAGTTCTCCCGCTTACCCAGTTTGCAAATCCCACATTCTGTGTATGTATTGTAGAATTCATCTACACCTTTCTCATAACGGAATTTCCAGTCAAGCTCGTACTTCGAATTCTGGCTTGCTATGCTCTCCTGCACCTTTTTGTCCTGCACCTTGTCAGTGAAGAGCGTACACTTCTTATTCTCATGCGCCTTGACCATGAATGGTGAGTCGAACACAGCAGTTCCACAGCTTTTGCATACATTCCATATTTCAACATTTTAATCGCCTGCCTTTTTATTCCTGTATCCATTCCTTAAGTGCGGCTGAGAGTCTTCTGTCTATATCCTTTCTCGTCGCCTCGCACTCATTTGGATAATCCTTTGCAGCCTTGAATATAAACTTCATGACAAACTTCAGTCCAACCGGAAGTGCCATACGAAGCATCGATTCCGGCAGCACAAAATGGGTTCCGTGCTCATACACAAGTGGCACATACTCACATGTATGTGGGCGCTCCTTCAGACGCTGATCCATTCTGCGGATGTATTTGCCCGCCTCCCAGAACGAGTCGTCGTCTGCACCAATCAAAAACAGCTTTCCCCTTATGTTCTCGACCTTGATCATTTCCTCTTCTGTGTGTTCTCTGGCCTTCTCCGAGTCGATAAACAGACAGGTACTGCGCTCAATGTCACCGGAGTCTTTCGTCTCCTCCTTGATTTTCTGCCAGTACACAGGATGCTCATACACAAATGGCATATAAGCGAGAGGCTCGCCTCTCCACGAAAGAGTCGATGCACCCGGTATCGGCCATTCCTTACATCCGTCTTTGTTGCCCTGTTCAAATCCCTGCCATACAAAGTCACTTGCTGTAAGTCCAAATGTCAATGTGATATCAGGAAAATACGATGCCGCAACAAGTGAATCCATTCCAGCCGTACTCATTCCCATGATTCCTATTTTCCGGTTTCCATGACTTTTCAGCCATGCAATAGCCGTCTCTATTCTCTCAAGCGGATTATTTACATGGCTGTAATTCTTCTTTCCGGGAGATATGCAGAGTGCGTTCACACCATTTTTGTGCAGCCACTTCGCTCCGCACTTCGCCATAAAATCATTCGGATCATCTCCAAACAGTCCTATGAATGCACAGTCAGCCCCATTTTGATTCTCGTAATATGTTCCGTAGAATCCGTCCTTCTCGATCTCAAAAAACTGTTTTTTCACAACTTTTTCCTCCATTATATACAGTAAATCAATCATTTCCCTTACCTGCTAAGTATCCCCGCTGTCAACATACAAAGTAACGGATATACAATGATCCTGAACAAGAATATCAAATGCCTTATTGATATTTCCCCTTCTCTACCATACTTCCTCTATCCACTTTATACATTCCTGACCCATGATAACACGCTCCCTGGCACATTCTTCTGGATATTGCTTCTCTGATTTCATAAACCATTTAATCCCACTTCCACAGTATTCCAGCATCATATGACTCATATGTTCAAAGCATATATGCTTATGCGGATAGGGGAATTTATTGCTGTTTAGACGTTCTTCCATCTTCTCACAGCTTTCCTTTGATGGCCATATCGTATCCACTTCTGTTGAGAACATCAAAATAGGTGCTTCTATTTTCTCGATTGGTATGATCGATTCAGGATTGATATTTTTACCTGTATTAACTGCAAGAATATTGTATTCTTTATTTTTCATCATTTCCTGAACGACCGGCAGCTTTCTCGTTTTGTATGGTGTATACGGAATTTCTTTCCCCTTATATGACCAGCAACATGTTCCAGATGGTGTTTTCCCATTCATTCCCTCGCTGTAAAACCATGAAGGAATCTTCAAGATAACACAACTGAGCTCGTGAAATGCTATTGCTGCCGCCGCTGCATATTCCGCCCCTTTCGAGCATCCTTCAATTCCAATCTTTTCATATCCCATTTTTTTCAGCCAATCTATTGCGGCTTTTATATTTTCAAGTTCTATCCTATTCAAATTCTTAACGGAGTGTTTTGTTTTGAAGTAGCCTAACGCCAAAGCGGGAATCCCATTATCCTGCAAATATTTTGCCAGTTTTCCTGTATGCTCCAGACCGCCCTCGCTGCCTGATAACACAATGACAACTTTATCTCTTCTGTCACCAACCGGATATAAGACACAATCCGCCTTGTGCAGTGTTTCTTTTATAGTCTCAGAACCTTTCATTTGTTACATCCCCCTGATCCAATTCTCTTAACACCCATAATGTTAGTCGCTGCTAACTTTATTGTCAACTGTTATTGCTATATAAATCATAAAAAACTCCCACAAATAAAAAAGCACCCGTAAACACATCTTCTAAGACCTAATGATGTGTTTGCGGATGCCATTTGCATTTATTATCTCTATCGAATTTCTGTTGTTGATACTAAAGAGCATATCTATGTCTTTTCCAATCAAAAGCTGTTCAGGTTGTGGCTGAAATAAAGTATTTTAGATTACTCAACAGGTCCACCCCAAGACGTAAATCTATCTGCATATGTGTCAAGATCAGCCACACTTACAGTCAATTTTCCATCTGTATTTTTATAGTCAATATAGGTTGGATTACACCCTCCTGATGTCTCGCCCACGCTGTCCATAGTGAATGTATTTCCACAGTTCTGGCATACCAGCTTTCCGTCCTGCTCCTTGAAATATGCCATTGGTGAAGGATTACATACCTGGCAAGTATTGAGTGACAGGCGTGTTGTCCCGTCAGATGCCTTAACAGCGATAAGCTGGATATTTGTTCCATTTGAATCGTAGTTTACATACAGCGGATCAGAAGTCAATGTATCTGCATCAATTGCAATCTCGCCATTTTCCACTACAGGAGTTACATATACAGCATTTTCACTCTTCTCTGTGGTTGCTTCAAGCTTTCCACTACCTGATGAAGTTGAATTTCCTGACACATTTGAACTTCCTGATGCACTTGTATTTCCTGACGTATTTGAACTTCCACAGGCTGTCAGCATAGATACCACAGGTAATGTCATTATAACTGTAATTATTTTTCTGCTTAACACTAATTTCCTTGTCATTGTTTTCTTCCTCATTATCTCATTCTCCTTCTCTGCCAATGATATTTATCTTGCCATTTATCATTCCCATCCAGCATGTATACTGAACAGTCCCCGGTTCTCTCGGTGTAAATTCAACCACATTCTCGCCTGGTGTAAATTCATGAGTTATGCCATAAGCACTCAATATCATTTTATAATTGCACCCGTTGATGACCTCCTTCGGCACATTTATTGTCCATTTGACTGGAATTCCGCTATAAACTGTAATCTCCGGGTAACTTCCAAAGTCCAGTTCACTGCTTACATATTGCACATCGCCTGATTCTGATATCTCTGCCACGTTTAACTCTTCCGTGTTTTCTGATAAAGTGGCTGTTCTGTTCATATTAATTCCAGACAGGCTTAATCCCTGTGAAAGCATCGCAAGTCCCAGAACCACAACAAGAATACATCCTGCACGCATGACAATCTTTGTATATTTCTTGCCAAGCGCAGACACGATACTTCCAAATCCAAGCATCAGAGGAACTGTACCCAGGCTGAACATCAGCATTGCAAATGCTCCTGATACAGGATTGCCTGAGCCAAGAGCTATGATCTGCATGGACTGCATGGGGCCACATGGCATCAATCCATTCAGCAAGCCTACAAAAAATGGTTGTTTTTCTGTTATCTTTCTCCTGATTATTTTATTTGCAAGTTTGTTCGGAAATCTTATGTGAAACTTTCTCAGTACAGGAATAACTCCCAGCATGTTTATTCCCATTATCACCATAAACAGACCTGCTATTATCTTCAATATTCCCTGCAGGATCAGTGGAATTCCTGTCTCTGACCCACCTGTTAAGATCATGCCTATTCCGCCAATCAAAAAACCGATTACTGTATAAGAGACCACCCGCCCTGTATTATACAGCAATGATGGCATAACCTCTCTGTTTCCATTTCCGCTTTCATCTTTCCCAGAAGGTATACATTGCGACAGATTTATACCGCCGCACATCGCTATGCAGTGAACCGATGTAAGTAATCCCACTACAAACAACATACCATAGCTCATCGCTTGATCAGCAAGCATCGATGGAACAAGCAGGTTCAGAACACCAAATCTCTGTAACAGATAATACAGGCAGATAATAATTGCAAATGTGCCTATTGAACTGACTGTTTTCTTATAATCTATTTTTCTCCTTTGTACTACTGTGTAATCAAGATCCTGAATGATGTGTATAATTTGCTCCAGCGTCAGTATTTCATTATCAAACTCAACTTCCGCCTGTCCCTTGTTGTGTGAGACATTAACCTTTGAAATTCCTGCCGTATTTCGTAAAGCCTGCTCTATCCTGTTCTGACAGTTGACACATGTCATTCCCTCAATCAATAGGACTTTTTTCTCCATTGCCATACTTATAATTCCTTTTTATATACCCCTATAGGGTATTTTTAAACATTGACAATATATACACCTACATTATATTTGTCAATATTTTTCACAAATTATTCAAACATTAGAAAACACAGCTTCCAATTTTCTGCCCATATAAAAAAGCAGCCAGACAAAATTTTGCCTGACTGCTGGTAGATGCTCACCCAATTATTATAAATATTTACTTCAATCGAACCCTACAGTTCCTTGTGGCGTGCAAAGTAATCCTTCGTCTCTGCCACAACCACACTGCTGAGTGCAAGCAGTGCTATGATATTCGGAATCGCCATAAGTCCGTTGAATATATCAGCGATAGTCCATACAGCCTTAACTGTCATGTATGGTCCGATGAATACGCAAAGTATGTATAACCAACGATAGATCTGAACTGAAACCTTGCTGCCGTTTGTAAGGTACTCAAGACATCTCTCACCATAATAATCCCAACCAAGGATAGTTGTAAATGCGAAGAATACAAGGCAGATCATAAGGATGAATGCTGCAACCTGGCCTGGCATAAAGAAAAGTCCCTTCTGGAATGCATCAGTTGTGACTGCGATTCCCTCAAGGCTGCCATCCTGCCAGCTTCCCATCATAACGATTGAAAGACCTGTCATTGTACATACGATTATAGTATCAATAAATGTACCTGTCATTGTTACAAGACCCTGACGAACAGGCTCCTTTGTCTGAGCGGCTGCTGCTGCGATAGGTGCAGAACCAAGACCAGCCTCATTCGAGAAGATACCACGTGCAACACCCTTCTGCATGGCAATTGCAAGACTTGCTGTAACACCACCTGCAAATGACATAGGCTTGAATGCGCACTTGACTATTGTTGCAAATGCAGCTGGAACTTTATTTATATTAACTATGATAAGAACCAGACACACCACAATGTAGAGAACTGCCATGAATGGCACTATAACCTGAGAAACCTTTGATATTCTCTGGATTCCACCGATTACGACAAGTCCTACAAGGATTGCAAGTATAAATGCTGTGATGACGATGGCTATTGAGTAGTCATTTCCAAGGATTGATACTGTATTGGCCTTGTCAGGATCAAAGAAAGCCTGAACTGCAGAAGCAATACCATTTACCTGTGTAAATGTACCGATACCCATAAGACCTACGCATGCTCCGAAGAATGCAAATATCTTTGCAAGCCACCTCCACTTGTGACCCATACCGCTCTCAATGTAATAGAAAGGTCCTCCGAGAACGTGTCCATCCTCGTCAATCTTTCTGTACTTTACAGCAAGCAGTCCCTCTGAATACTTTGTTGCCATTCCAAAAAGCGCTGCGATCCACATCCAGAAAAGTGCTCCGGGACCACCGGCAAGGATACCTATAGCTGTTGCTACTCCTACGATATTACCTGTACCGATAGTTGCTGAAAGTGCTGTACATAACGCGCCAAAGCTCGTCACCTCTCCTGTACCGTCTTCCTCATTCTTAATCATGAATCTCAGTGCCTTTGGCAGATGAACTATCTGAAGGAACTTAAGTCTGATCGTCAGATAGATTCCGCAGACGATGATGAGTATTATGAGTGGCAAGCCCCAGACAATATCATCAACTTTGCCTAAAAAGTTTGTGAATGCGTCCATGTTACTCCTCCTGTTTTTTATTTATAATTCACAAGTGTAAATTATAGCATAAAAATTCTTAAATAAAAACGAAAAAACACGCATTTTCAAGATTTTTCTTGTTTTTTGCGTGTTTTTTTGAATATTTATTTATTATATTGCGAAATCTCGTCCATTTATATTCTTTACCGTCTCTTTGCCAGATGTGGTTTGTCATCACTTCTTATAAGCATCCACACAAGCGAACTGACAAGAAGGAGTATTGGATAAAACAGATTTGGTATTATCTGGAATGCCGATATCTCATGTCCAAGCTCCGACACCGCTGATATTGCAACCAGCATCTGGGCACCGTAAGGAATGATTCCCTGGAATATGCATGAAAATGTATCAAGCAGTGACGCTGATCTCTTCGGGGATATACCATAATCCTCTGCCATCTCCTTTGCTATCGGATTCGCCATAACTATTGCGACCGTGTTGTTGGCTGTGGCTATGTCCATGGCTCCAACCAGAAGTCCGATTCCAAGCTGACCTCCCTTGTCCCCTTTGAACACCTTCTTTATAGCCGAAAGCAATGCCTCGAATCCGCCATACTCTCTGATGAGCGAACACATGGCAGCCACAAGTACAGCAACCATACTAGTCTCGAACATTCCCGCTGCACCGCTTCCCATATTCGTCAGAAGATCCACTGCTGCCGTCTGCCCTGTGGCAAGCATGATGATGGAACCTGACACGATTCCAACTATCAGGACTACAAACACATTAAATCCCACTATTCCTCCTATAAGTACCAGAACATAAGGAATGATCTGTATCATATTGTAATCATGGTGTACTACTCCGCCTATCTCAGTATTGAATGACTTAACCAAGATTACTATGAGCGTCACAATCGCCGCAGGAAATGCTATCCAGAAGTTTGCCCTGAACTTATCTTTCATGGCACACCCCTGACCATTGCAGGCTGCTATGGTCGTATCCGATATGAACGACAGGTTATCTCCGAACATCGCACCGCCCATGATGGACGCCACACAGAGCGGCATATTGAATCCCGACGCATCGGCAACCGCAACTCCTATAGGCGTCAGAAGTGTTATTGTTCCAACAGACGTTCCCATAGCTGTTGATACAAAGCATGCTACAACGAACAGAACCGCCACGGAGAATCTCGCCGGAATGATACTCAGCATAAAGTATGCCACACTCTCGGCACTGCTCCGCCCCACGACTCCCACAAATATTCCCGCCGTCAGGAATATGAGCAGCATGGTTATAATATTTTTGTCTGTAAGTCCATTTGCCATGATCTGAAGCTTCTCATCAAAGCTTACCTTTCTGTTCTGCAGACATGCCACAAATATCGCCACCATGAAGGCGACCACTATCGGAATATTGTAAAATCCCATCGGGATCTTCAGCACGTACTCAAACAGTATTCCAAGTCCCAGATACAGGACAAGAAAGACGTATATCGGTATCAGTGCCGCACCATTTGACTTCTTCATAATTCTCCCTCTTCTTTCAATATTTTACCTAAATCTGATATCTTTTAATTGAAGCTTTCTGCTGCCATGGTATACAAGATACACCGCATGGACTCCCTCCGGGAAATCCACTTTGTTCTCGCACCATCTCCACTCTGTCTCTGAGATATCTTCAGATACAGGTATATCTATTCTTCCGATACTCTCACCATATTCTGTCACGCATATGTCAAAGTATCCATGATTTTGCACATCTGACGCGGAACACTTCTTATCATTCACTCCATCCGCATTGATATCACAGGATTCGCCCATGATTGTTGATTTATTCTCTGCCAGGTCGTTTGCATCCTTGAGCTGCTCCTGATTCTCGCATCTCTCGTCTACCCTGACAGGTCCCTCGTACACCACCTTGTTGTCATCCGTCTCATATCTGACATTCACGCCAAATGTACCGCTGCCCTCAAGCGCAAAATACTTATACCCTATGAGTGTTCCATCCTCTATCTCCGCAATAAATCTATCCGCACCCTTGTTCGTCACATTTGGAAATTCCGTCGTGTATATACTGTTAGAGCCGTGTGGCATATGTCCATTTGTCAGGTTACATGCTATCACCGCCGGATAAGAGCCTTTTGCGGTAAGCGGGCCGTCGTTCAGTCCGCAGCTCGTAACCTCCACCTGGTCTATGTGCCCATCCGCATCTATATATATTTTCTCTGCACAGGCCTGTCTGCTGTAGTCCGACTTGTGTGTGAGCCTGTGATAGAACACGTACCACTGACCATCTATGCACTCTATACTTCCGTGCGTGGTTCCGGTCATATTCAGCTTGTTCTCGAAACTTCTTCCCTTATATCCCACATCGCCATTTGACACCATAGTGCCGCCAAATGTAAATCCGTTATCCGGATAATCGCTCACAGCATAGCACAGCTCATGGTTCTGCCATGACGAATAAACAAAGTAGTATTTATCTCCCACCTTTCTCATGGATGAACCCTCGAAAAATGGATGCTCCTCAAATGATGTGCCCTTCACAGCGTAAGGAATGATGTGCCGTGGTTCCTCCTTGACCGTCAGCATATCGTCCTCAAGCACCACCATGATCGGTCCCATGATACTGTCCTTGTAGCCAAGAATCTCCTCCTTTGTTCTTCCGAACATGGATACCTCATCGTCCAGCCTGCCATTTGTCAGAAAATCAGGCTCCTCCTCGTATCCATACTGGGTGCCGTAGAATATCCTGATGGTTCCGTCATCATTCATGGCTGCCGGATCAAAGCAAATGTACTTCTTCATCACAGTACCGTCCTTATACTGCACATGGCCAAGATATTCGTATTTGCCCGCTGGCGTATCGCACACAGCTACACTGATCGGACCTGTGTATCCGCCGTAACCGTAGTCACCGCCCATACAGTAATACAGATAATATCTGCCGTCATTTCCCCTCACGACATCTGGCGCATACATATACTTCAGCTCCGGGTATGCCGGATCCTGGCTCGCCCTGTATGTAATGCCCTCGAACCGCCAATTTGTTAGATCTTTTACCGGCGCAGAATACACCACATAATCCTGCATACAGAACGTGTAACCGCCCTCCTTATCGTGAGATCCATAATGATAAACCCTGTCGCCCCATACATGCGGCTCACCGTCCGGTATGTATTCATTCAGAGGCAAAAAGGGATTGTAAACCTGCCTGCTCATATATCTTCTCCTTCTTGTATCAATTTTTTCTGTTCCCCTAAAACAATAAATACCCAACATGATCCGCGTCATCTACAGACATGTTGGGCTCTCATATTTACAAGTATATTTAATAAAACTTTTTTAGTCAACCTACAAAATTCTGGCTGCCTGACTATTTATTTTGGTGTATCCAGTCATTCATAAAAACGCCTTGTTCAGCGCATTTTTACAAGAAAGGCTGCATCTGCTCGCAGAGTTTCTTCTCAAGCTCTATGAGTCTCTTCGTCTTATCCTTCGCCCTGTCATCCGCCGCCTTATATTCGTTCAGATATTTATTCAGCGACTTCACACCCATATTGCAGCCATCCGTCATAAGCTCCGCTATGGTATTGTCAGACTCATCCACTATGAGTTTCACATTTGTCTTGATCCAGGACATGCCCTTGGCTATTGGATTTGGATCCTTGCCATCGTCATGGTACTCATCCAGCAGCTTCCGTATCTCCTGTTTTATTGCGTTGTGCTCCTCCTTACATTCTATAAGTGTCTTCTTCATCTTCGCCGCGTGCACATATCCGAGCACCTCATCTATAGACGAAACACCCATCTTGATCCCGGCATCACATTCCCTGAGCAACTTTATTGTGTCTGGTGATATCATCTCATATACCTCCTTAGCCTGTATATGAGTATGTTACCCGGTGTTTGAAAATTATATACTCTGCTAAACAATCCTTTTTGGAGTGTTTCTTCATATGTATCATTGAACAAACCTCCACAACACAATTGACACCCCACCCCATAATCTTTATACTGTTATTACAAACGTAGTATTAAAGGAGTATAATCTATGAAACACATTCCCCAGATTTCCGAAGCCGAATATGAAGTTATGAAGGTTATATGGAAATATGCCCCTATAAGCACAAATGACATTACTGACAAACTGTTGCAGACCACTTCATGGAATCCTAGGACTATCCAGACTCTCATCAAAAGACTTTCTGATAAGTCTGCTATCTCCTATGAGAAAAAGGGCCGCATGTTCGTCTACTCCCCTGTCATCAGTCAGGAGGAATATCGAAAACATGAAAGCTCATCTTTTCTAAAGAAGTTTTTCAATGGACACATATCCGACATGGTTTCTGCGTTTGTGGATAGTGATGAGCTTAGTGCTGATGATATAAAGGAACTTCAAGACATATTAAATGTAAAAGGCACCGGGAGGAAATAAGGCTTGACTGAATTTTTCACACATTTTTTTATCAGCAATATATCCATAAGTTTCTCTCTGCTGCTACTGATATTTGTTCGATTTATGTTCAGAAAACAGCTAACATGTAACGGCAGATACAACACCATATATATTGTGCTGTTTCTTCTCGTAATTCCATTTATCCCTGTAAATAATTCATTTATATTCCAGGCCATAGGTTTCATACGATCATTATTTAACAGAAGTACTTCTGCCGAAAATACAGTTACTCCTGTGCCTATCAATACCAGCCCTTCATTGAATGTGAATTGGATGAACGACTTTGCTATATCTGTAAACAGTACATCTACAATATATCCAAAGCTCCTTTTTATTATATGGCTTTCCGGAGTTTGCATATTTTCCATCCGTTTAATAGTGTCAGGCATATCACTATACAAGCTGAAAAAATCTGCTGTTCCAGTCACCGACGATACTGTCATATTGAATATATATTCGGAATGCCTTGAGCTCTGCAATGTGCGCAGATACAAACCGAAATTATATTCCTCCTCTGCTTTATCTGGAGCGGTCATTGTAGGTGTATTCCGCCCTGTTATATATATTCCACGGCAAATCAACGACTGCATATCCGATTACACAATAACCGACCTGAGACATATTTTGTTACATGAACTACAACATTTTAAACGCAGAGACAATGCCGTGAATATGTTTATCTGTATATTCTGCATACTGTATTGGTTCAATCCTGTTGTTATATACACATTACATACAGCAAGACATGACAGAGAAAAAGCATGTGACAATGATGTATTGCAGTACCTTGGTCAAAGCTATGCTGTGAAGTATGGACAGACCATCCTCCGTGCGGCTGCAAGCAGATCCAGTAATTCATCATCGATATCATTCAAGAGCAAAAGCAGGAAAAAATTACTTAAAACAAGGCTTCAGCTTATTGTTAATTTCAACCCTGTCACCAACAGAGAAAAACGGAAATGTATATATGCATTTTCCATTATCATATTGCTGATGACTGTATGTGCGCCATTATCTGTATATGCTCTGGATGATACACAATACAAGGATTTTGCCCCGGGGAATCTGGAATCCTTGGATCTATCCAGCTACTTTTCTGACTACAACGGCTGTTTTGTGCTGTACGACAAAGGAAATGATAAATGGTTTATCTATAACCAGGACAAAGCTCTATGTCGCACTTCACCGGATTCTACATATAAAATATATGACGCAGTGATGGCTCTTGAACATGGCATCATAACTTCCGACAACTCATTTATGCGCTGGGATGGGAGCACTTACCCTTTTGATGCCTGGAACACAGACCAGACACTTCGATCTGCCATGACCGGATCTGTAAACTGGTATTTTGACAATCTGGATGCAGCCATGGACCACACAGATGTGAAAAATTTTCTCAGTCTTATTGAATATGGAAATCAGAATATCAATTCAGCTCAGAACTGTTACTGGCTGGAATCCTCTCTGACTATATCCCCGGTAGAGCAGGTAGAACTGCTATGTCACCTGAAAAAAAATGATTGGAACTTGTCTAAGGCAAATGTGGATACAGTCATGGAGTCCATGTTTATAGCAAGCTCTGATGGAAAAAGTCTGTATGGCAAGACAGGTACCGGCAGAATTGATGATGTAAATATAAACGGCTGGTTCGTTGGATTCATTACATCTAATGATAATGATTACTTTTTCGCCACGAATATATCACTTTCTGAAAATGACAATCAGTTTTTATCAGCGGACGGACTTTCCGCATCGAAGATCTCTCTGTCAATACTGCGTGATCTTGGAATATATGCCTATGGATATCAGTCAGAATAAACTGGTATGTCACATTCCATCTTCTCTATATGATTTGACATATATTTGAAAGTACCATCTTCTTCCGGTTTTACTGTAAGTGTATTTCTAAATGCAATGTCCGATCCCTTGTCAGCCCACACCGCATCAACAATAAGCGAAACAGTTCCATCATCGTTGTAGGAATAGTCCACAACCTCTCCGAATGGTGGGTACTGTTTTCCAAGGATGACATGGTATCTGTACGAATCTTTTTCTGGATTGTAATCACATTTATCCCTCAGCTCCGTCACAGTGACAGGGAACATTGACAACATAACAGACTCATATTTGTCTGCATCTATCCATCCACCATCAGGTTTCAGATTTTCACCAGTGTACAGTCTGTATATATCATCAAACATACACGGCACAAGTATATCAGATGCATTTGACTCATCCCAATCGATAACAAGCATATTGTAATTCACATAACTAAGCCCATACACATATTTTCTTGTCAGTTCCCTGCATTCATCCGTCAACGGACTGACTCTGAAATACTCCTTCAGCCCACCATGAGCTATTATATTTGAATATGTATATATAAAGTAGCCTTTTTGTGTGAGTTTCATATCTTTTAAATCCCGTATGCCAGTCGCTATAAACTTCCAGTCATGATTCTCGAATTTTGCTGTGTTAAAAATCATCTGTATCCGGCTGTCATCATACACAAATGTCATCTCCGTCACGCTTGCATCCCTGTTTACCCTATATACGCAAATGTAATCACGCCCTCCACCATCTGTATATTTTCTATAAAATGACTGAAATAGCTGATAATTATACATATTGGTATCATCAGAAAAACACATCAGTCCACTGTTTCCTAAGATATCTACTGCACCATATATTAAATCACTATTATCCGAAATATCTTCATCCTCATACAACTTTCTTATGGCATCTGACTGCAATATTCCTATTATATTTACTTTAACATTCTCCATTTCGTCATCGGATAACAGACTATCATCAATAACATTTCCATTCTGATTTATTGTGATGGTCTTTTCTGTATCTCCGTAGTGCTCCTGCCACTCTTTATCAGAAAGCCTGTCTCTGTACCAATATATCCCCTCCTTGCCCATCGTCAGAACATCATTTGACACATACTCAAATCCATCATTTTCTTTCTCCTTTATTGTAACTTTATGTGTAAATAATCTGCCACTCTCATCCTTCTCCGAAACAGCATTTACTATGAGGGTTATTGTTCCGTCAGCATTATGCTCAGCATCCACTACCTCTGGAAATGGAACCAATGGTGTTACACTGTGATCAAACATCCCCCTCGTTCTGTACTGATACATTTGTCTAGACACATCATACACATTGACATGCTGAAGTACGTCTGTAGACACAGGCAAATACTCCTGAAACACCTTCTCATATAACTCTTCTTCTATCATATATGTGACCCCCTCCTCCGAATAGGGACTGGACACACCATATTTCATTTTGTAAAGTGCCTCATAGATATCATAATAATTTATTCTGTTCATATCTGATTCATCCCAGTTTGTGGTAAATAAATTATTCGAATCATATCCAATAGTCTTGATATACTTTCTGTTAAGTACCCTTAACTTCTCATCCAGAGGCTCAACTCGTAATGCCGTATACGCAGAATCTCCGTCATATCCTCCCATCCTGTACCTCTCAAAAAATAGATATCCGTCTGTGTATTTCCATGTATAGGCCTTATAGTTTTCTTCATTTTTCTCAACAAAACAGTTATTCTCCCGCACATAGAATCGCCTGGTTATCATCACATTGTTACCGCCTGATTTAAAATCAAACCTTACAAAGGACTTATCATACATGACCTGCAGTATTGTACATCCCGCATCTCTGTTTTCAGCCACCTCTGATAAAAACATCTCCGCATTCTCTGCATTTGCCATATTGATCTGATTCTCCACATCCACAGCTATGTACCCCTTACTTCCCATCGATTCTATTACGGTCCTAGTCTGATTCAGTTTTTCTTCCTCGGTCTTGCATTTCATATCCTGACAAGATGAATATATATCATCCAAATCTGCAATAAACTGATTTTCATCAGATATACTAAAATCAATAACTGTCCGCTCTGCGTCTGCCACTGCATTTTTATTGGAACAACTGCATAACAATATGGCTACGCCAACCAAAAGTAGCATACAATATAACTTCTTGTATATATTACACACGTAGTATTTCAAGATAAAAAAATATAAGTTCATCATATCAAAACTCCTTTATAATAAATATTACATTTGTAGTATTTATTATAAAGGAGTTTATTGCTGTGTCAATACTAATTACTTATAACTTCGCCCTGCGATTAAGTAACTCCCGGCAACACAGAGGAATGCCATTGTGGTTATCTGCTATCCTGCGCCTGAACTGATTTATGACATAAGGTTTCTCAACACCAAGAGCGCCAAGCACCATAAATCTCTAAACAATTCATCTGATTTTACTTTTAATTCATCATCCACTCTAACTTGAATCGTACTTGCCATTTGCTCAACCTCCTAATCACTCAATTCTCTTTATAATATAACAAAAAAGCGCCGTATTGCTACGACGCTTTTGTCTTGCTCGGAAGATGGAGCAAGGGAACGCTATTCAATTATCTGTTGTACTTTTTCTTTCTGCTGACAACCGTTGTACCGATGGCTGCACCGCCGCTGACAAGCAGCAGAGAGAGCCACAAGGCAAGATTGAAATTATCACCGGTCTGGGGAGATTTGGAATCGTCTTTCAGCTTCACCGTTACGGTATCGGCTTTTTTGATTTCCTTTGTGCCGACCTTGTCGCTGAAATACTTGCCACAGCCTTCGCAGTACCAGTACTCGATATTGCCCTCGGTGGTCTTTGTCGCCGTCTTTGCCGGGAAGTGCTTTAAGTTGGTGTGGTTCTTCGGATCAAGCTCACCATATTCCGCACCGCAGACCTCGCACTTTGCCTTGTCCTTGCAGGTCGCTTTCCCGCCGGTATGCTCAGTCAGCTTCTTGCCGCAATAATCACACTTGTGGTCTTTGTTATCGTCTGCACACTCGCTGATTATATAATCGCAGATATCACATTTGTGATCTTTGTTTGCATCGATGCAATTCTCCGTTTGCGTGCCTGCGGAGCATCCGTCAACGGTGCAGGTGCGGGTATGGGTGCCGTCTTCGTTGGACGTCCAAGCTCCCCAGTCGTGATCCAGCGCATTGCCGGAGAAGAAGGTCGCCTCATCCGCCGTGCCCTCGGAGCTCATACCGCAGACTGCGCAGGACTTGTAATAGATCGCCTTTACCGTGCAGGTGGCGGCGAATTTCAGGTACTTTGCATCCACGGTCTCCGCCGTGAAGTCGTGGGGCAGCTTTTCGCCATACTCAGACTTGCATACCTCGCAGACGGCTTTTGCGGTGCAGGTCGCCGTGCCGCCGTGGCAGTTATTAGTCTCGGTGTGCGAGGCATCGCGCTTACAGATTCGGGTGTGGGTCTCTTCATCGCTGTTCTGCGTCCAATCGCCCCAGTCGTGATCCAGCGCATTGCCGGAGAAGAAGGTCGCCTCATCCGCCGTTCCCTCGGAGCTCAGACCGCAGACTGCGCAGGACTTGTAGTAGACCGCCTTTTTGGTACAGGTTGCAGCAGACTTCAAATACTGCGTCTCTGCTTTTTCGGCAGTGAAGCTGTGTGCCGCCATCTCGCCGTATTCGCCGCCGCAGACCGTGCAGACAGCCTTGGCGGTGCAGGTCGCCGTGCCGCCGTGGCAATTCTCGGTTTCCGTATGGCTGGTGTCACGCTTACAGATTCGGGTGTGGGTCTTTTCATCTCTGTTCTGCGTCCAAGTGCTCCAGTCGTGCCCAAGCGGTTCGGAAGGTCCGCCGCAATCCGTGCATGTCCTTCCGCTTGTGCAAGTCGCCGTTCCGCTCCATATGTGTGACTCCCAGTAATCCCATGTCCTATTACATACCGTGCATGTAAGAGCGGTTCGGTGCAATTCATCATTTGCGTATTGATAAGTCACCCTTACCGTTTGTACCTGGCCGCATTTACGACAAAACGCAATATTCGCCGCATATGCCGTCATAGGCATAACAGCCAGCATCACGCACAGTATGAGCACAACGCTCATAATTTTCTTATTCATATAGTTTCCTCTCCTTTGTTGTCCTTTGACAGCTTAAAGTCATATTTCATTTCCAACATGGCGAACAGCTTATACATTACCTCGGTGGCAATTGCCTTGATATCCAGTGATTGAATAAAGGCAAGCACCTTTGCCTGCTCTGCTTCCGGTACACGATATACTCTCATTGATGCCGTCAAAAAGCGGCTGAGCTTGCGTTCCAATGGAAAATGAATATCACATTTTCTCGCCATATAGCTACGCATCAATCCTGCTGTGCCAATTTCCATCTCGTAAAAGTCGCTCTCGGTATCATCGGGGAAATATTCACCAAAAATCTGCTTCAGCTCTGCTGTGGTATGCAGGTAAATATATTCCGACGTGTCGGGCAGGGAATAGGCTTCAATGTAGATTTCCCGCAGGTTCTCGTTCTGCTCGGTCAGGGTCAGTTGGATCGCCGTTTCCACCGCATAGGCGTAAACCGGTGGCAGCTTGCTGTCTGCAATGCTTCTTGCCACGCCGAACTGTCCGCCGAACATCGTTTCGGTCAATTCCAGCAAAATTCTGTCCTTGGTAGGAAACAGATTCAAATAGCTTCCCCTTGCCACGCCAGCTTCGTCCACAATCTGACTGACAGAGGTGTTTTTATACCCCTGTTCCAGAAAGAGACGGACGCACACGGTCAGTATTTTCCTCTTTGTTTCACTGCTGTCTCTCCGCAAAAATAGCACCTCTTCCCAAACGTTTTAGTACACATACCAATAGTATATTATATCATGCACAAAAAGGCAAGCGGTATTTGAAGCTCACCACCGCAAATTGTGATGCTCCCGCAAACGCCGGCTGCTTCTATTACCCGCAAAGCGTATGACCTCTTGCATACTGCCAGAAAAGAAAAAGCCGCCGTCTGTAAACAGCGGCTTTTCTTGCTTCATATTAACGGTAGATATTGCACATTGTCACACCCTCTGCTCTCTTTTGGAAGTCCTGCTCGGTTTTGGTCATACCGGCCATATGCTCCTGCTAAGGCTTTTTCCAGATTACCGGACTCTCGCCCGTTTCCTCCTCGAATTTGCGGGAGAGATACAGGCGATGGAGGGGCACCCCATTTGTTAGACAAGTATGGTAAAATACTTGTACTAAGGAATGGGGTGTTATTCTATAAGTGGCTGAAGATGTGCAGCGAGCTGCCCTGGCGGCACGACATCGCCTCCCTCAACTACATCCTCGCCTCCAATGTGTGGCAGCAGGATCACAACGGCTTCACTCACCAGGACCCCGGTTTCCTCGACCATGTGGCCAATAAGAAAGCGGATGTGGTGCGGATGTATCTGCCGCCGGATGCCAACTGCCTGCTGAGCTGCTTTGACCACTGCATCAAGAGCCGCAACTATGTGAATGTCATTGTGGCCAGCAAGCACCCCCGCCAGCAGTGGCTGACCATGGAGCAGGCGGTGAAGCACTGCACACAGGGCATCGGCATCTGGAGCTGGGCCTCCAACGATCAGGGCAAGGAGCCGGATGTGGTCATGGCCTGCTGCGGCGACACACCCACGCTGGAAACGCTGGCTGCCGTCAGCATCCTGCGTAAGGAGCTGCCGGAGCTGAAGCTCCGCGTGGTAAATGTGGTGGATCTGATGAAGCTCCAGCCCCACACGGAGCATCCCCACGGTCTGACCGACGAGGAATATGACGGTCTGTTCACCAAGGATAAGCCCATTATCTTCGCCTACCACGGGTATCCTACCCTCGTCCACGAGCTGACCTATCGCCGCCACAACAAAAATCTCCATGTCCGCGGCTACAAGGAGGAGGGCACCATCACCACGCCCTTCGATATGCGGGTCCTCAACGACATTGACCGGTTTGATCTGGTCATCGACACGGTGCGCCGTCTGCCGCAGCTGGGCAATCGCGGTGCATACCTCGTCCAGAAGATGCAGGATAAGCTGGTGGAGCACCGCCAGTATATCCGCGGCAACGGTGTGGATCTGCCCGAGATCCGCAACTGGAAGTGGGATGAAGGACTGAACGATACCGAGTGAGATCCGGTGATCGCAGAGGCGATTCCCGGCGCGATGGACAGAGCGTATGACCCGGACACCGGGTTGAACCTGTTCGCGTTCTGACCTGCGCCGCGTCATACACCTCTGAAATTCGCGCAAAAAGCTCCCGGCATACCGCGCGCGTGGTATGCCGGGAGTCTTTTTGCTTCTGCGCCGATGTAGGATATGGCAAGATGGCTTCCGCAAACGCAAAAGCCATCTTGCCATATGTTTACATATTCACCAAGGGCAGGTCATGTTATGGTCAGATTATTTTCTGCGCTTCTAACTATTACTCTGTCCTGCAAGTACGCCTGCACCGCATACTTTCCATTTTCGCGTCAGTCATCTATCTCCGTCTCATGCTCGAGGATCGCGCCGGTAGCGGCGTTGATCTCGTAGCTGTACTCCATGCCGCCGGATTTGAACTCGACCTCGTAGACGAGCGTGCCGTCCTCGTCGTCCGGCTCGATCTCCATATCATACGCTTCATTTTCACTCACGCCCGCGTGGTTCAGGGCGATGGACTTTGCCTTGGCGTGACCGATGTCGCCGGACGGCGCAGTGGGCTTTGCCGTCTCATCCCCTACGGGAGCTGTGGCCAGCAAGTCCTTCTGCCCGCTGAGCACCTTCCCCGTGTAGGCGTCCACCAGGTACTCAAACTCGCCCCATGCCGTGTGCAGCTCCACCTCGTAGTGCGCGGGGAATTCGTCCAGCTCGGAATCGACCTCAGCCGTGACGGAATCAAGCGCCGTTGTCCCGGCATACTGCTCCGCGGCGTAAGCGGCGGCATCCTTGCCGATGGGCATGGCGGGCGCGCCCGCTTCCGCAAGGTCCTTCAACTCCTCCACCGAGAGCTTCGCCAGCGCGTCGAACTTCAGCGACGGGTTGATGGCGAGGACGCGGTTCACCAGTGCCGCCTTGCCGGTGGAAATGTTGTTTTCCCGGGCCTGCTGCTCCCGCGCCGCGTCCTGCGTCAGCGTCTGCGTCAGGACGGCGGCCTTCGCTTCGCTGGTCTGCAGCACGCCATCCACGGCGCTGGTCAGCTCACGCTGGAGCTTTTCCGCACGGGCGGTATCCTTGTCCTCCACCGAGATCATGATGGCGGAGGAAATGCTGTCGAGATAGCCGTTTCGCACGAGGCTGCCTACGATGGCATTTACCGCTACATCGAGCTTTGCGCCCTTGAGGTCGGCCCCATTACTCATATCCGCCAGGATGGCTTTTGCCTCCTCGTTGAGCGGCACGCAGGCCAGTACCTTTTCGTTCCTGCTGACCTTCAGCTCAATGCTGGGGTTCACATCCAGCGACACCACGGACGCCACCGCATGCGCCTGCTGATAGAACACGCCTCCGCCGCACAGCAGCATCACCGCAAGGCAGGCAGCCGCAAGCGTTGTCCATTTTCTATTTGCCGTTTTCTTTGCCGTCATGGGAATTACCGTTCCTTTCCGCGCTTCACAGCGGGAGAGAACGCCGCTCATATCGTCCGGCGCGGTCTTTTCAAGCGCCGCGGCCAGCTGCCGCTCCATTTTTTCATTGGTCATCAGGCGTCATCTCCTTCCAGAAGGCTGCGCATCTTTTTCAATGCTCTGTGATATTTCGACAGGACAGTGGGAAGCGGAAGCTCCAGCAGCGCCGCGATCTCCCGGTGCTTCATGCCCGTGACCGCATGGAGCAGCACAACGCGCCGCTCCTCATCACTAAGGTTTGCCAGCGCGCCTTGCAGCAGCGCACGCTCGTCGGCGTCCAGTCCGCACTCCTGCGTGGGAATGGCGTCCCATTCCTCCTGGCTGAGGGCGGCATGGCGTTCCTCCCGCCGCATGCGCATCAGGCACAGATTGCGGCACACAGTCAGCAGCCAGCCCATGGGCGAGCCGGTGGGGCGGTACTGCGCCGCGCAGTCCCACACCTGCACATAGACGTCCTGCGTAAGATCCTGCGCGTCCTGCGCGTTTTTGAGGTAGGACAGTGCAAGGCCGTACACCGCCGTCCGCGTGCGCTGATACAGCGCCGCCAGCGCGTCACGCTCCCCGCCGGCAATGCGGAGCAGCAGCTGCTGCAGCTCGTGCCGCTCCTCCGCCGGCGTATATTCGGTTGTCATCAGCATACTGAGCATGGGCTTTTTTCTCCTGTCATCCGTGTAATGCACGGAAAGGGCGATTTATTGCATTTGGAATTAAAAAAATTTGGTTGGGGTCCGCTGAGCACCTCATATGAACACCACATGGAACTGGCTGCGGAATTTGCATGTTTCTCATAACGATTGGAGATTGTCTTATCAACAAACTCTTCTGTGTCTTTTGACCCCAATGCCAGAGCAAATGTTCCCGCGGCCAATATACCCGCCAACATGAATTCTGCAATTCCTAAAAGGATAAAATTCATGTACTGCGTGCGGTACCAGATAATGGTACACGCAAGCACGAAAACACTTTACGCAAAATGTTTCACAGCGAAAAATATAAAAAAAGTATTGACAAGTCAAAATGAACAGTGTTCACCCGCATTTAAAGATGTACTTGGTTGTAATTATGTGAACGCTGCTTTAGCAGTAAGACATATTTCAACATAAAATTTCAGAATACCCGCGTTCGCCATGTTCGTGCAGCAGGTATGCCGGAACACATAAGGCGTGATGTGCGGCAGAGGCTTGTCCGGATGCAGCTTTTGATACTCCTTTGCCCAGCGCATTTCATTCTCGATGTGCAAAGCGGCCTTCGGACTGTCGTTCTTGTCCAGCATGATGAAGCCGTTGTAACCGTCTGCCATAATGATTGCTTCTTGCAGCGAAAAGGGAACAGCGCAGCTTCCGGGCAAATACCCGGAAGCTGCGCTGTTTGTTGGCCTTTAAGGCATGATAAGACGATTACCGTGC